>Ga0194044_10000401_pt1 | contig 21433 bp, 17 predicted proteins | sample JunL4417m_MetaG_FD_155460 | JGI IMG/M metagenome (GOLD analysis project Ga0194044, IMG submission 155460) | Anoxic zone freshwater microbial communities from boreal shield lake in IISD Experimental Lakes Area, Ontario, Canada - Jun2016-L442-17m | ecosystem: Environmental > Aquatic > Freshwater...
AGTCCCCCCTCCCCTTGCGGGAGGGGGTTAGGGGGTGGGGGTGGGCGGAACAAAAATAGGATCAGTTTTTCACTAAAATATATGGCAAATTTCATCAGCCCAGGCTCCTGATACGATGTGTGTGTTGACCTTCTCGGTTTTTTCCATTAGAGTGATACACTATATTTTCAAATAACGCGGTAAAGGATGGTTATGAAACAGCATTCACATGATTTTGTTGAAACGTACTCAGAGCTTGTCGGTTTTGGACTGGACCGACAAACAGATGAAAATACAGTCATTTATTACCTTCAAAAATTTTCTGACGATCAACTGATGAAACGACTGATTCCCTCCCTTGCCGATGCTGATCTGGAAGAGATTTTCGGGCTTATCAACCGATTGCTGAGAGCACATCTTTCCGATTCAGAATATCACCGTCTTTTTCTGAAAGAAGATCACCCTTGAGAGGCTCAAGACTCAAGACAGATACCTGATATCTGACCCCTTTCTTTAAATAATGGATACGAAATGCTAACAGATACTCACCTAAAACGATACGCCGATACACTGATCTGGGGGCTGAAAACAGCCAGAACCAATCCATTCCGTAAACAGGATATCATATTGATTCGCTATGATTCCATGGCCTTGCCTCTTGCGGAGATTCTTTATGCCAGGATTCTGGAAATGGGGTTGAATCCCGTTCAACGGTGTACGTTGACATCCGGCATGGAAAAATCATTTTATCAGCTCTCCAATCCCAGACAACTGATCTTTCAGTCTCCTGGAGAACGTGAATTCTACAACAAACTCAATGGCAGCATATATTTGTATGCACCGGAATCCATTACCCACCTGAGCGACGCCGACCCTAAAAAAATCGGCAAGGCCGCAGTAGCCAGGAAGTTTATTCGTGATATCATGAACAAACGCGAGGAAACGGGAGATTTTGGCTGGACCCTGTGTATGCTCCCCACGATTGAACTGGCCAGACATGCCGATCTTTCCATCGACGAATATACACAGCAGATTGTCAACGCCTGTTTTCTGGACCATGTTTCGCCGGTTTCCGAATGGCAGTCTATTTTTGAAAAATCCCGAATCATTAAAACAGAACTAAACCGCCTGAATGTTCAGTATTTCCATGTTGAATCTTCCAGTGTCGATCTGAAGATCACACCTGGCGATCAGAGAAAATGGATCGGTATCACCGGGCATAACATCCCCAGTTTCGAGTTGTTTATCTCTCCTGACTGGCGGGGAACCCAGGGTGTGTATTTCGCCAATCAGCCATCCTACAGAAACGGCAATTATGTGGAAAACGTCCGGCTGGAATTTAAAGACGGCGTTGCCATAAAGGTTAGCGCTCAGAAAGGAGAGTCCTTCGTGAAAAACCAGCTTGACATGGACACGGGTGCAAGCCGGTTAGGGGAATTTTCATTAACCGACAAACGCTTTTCAAAAATTGATCGCTTCATGGCCAATACCCTTTTCGATGAAAATTATGGCGGCGAGTACGGTAATTGCCATGTAGCCCTTGGTTCGTCTTACTCCGATACCTATAGCGGAAATCCCGCAGAGTTGACTGAAAAACTGAAGAAGACGCTGGGGTTCAACGATTCCGCTCTGCACTGGGATCTGGTCAACACCGAACAGAAAAGAGTATCAGCACATTTAACAACCGGAGGACAGACAACCATCTATGAAGATGGCCAGTTTACCTTCTGATATCATCCACGATCGCAGGCTAGTGAACAGGTAATGCGACAACCGCATTTCAATGAACCTGCCTTACCTTCACCTTCACTTTGTTTCGGGTAAAGCTTCAAACCGGTTCAGCGCCACATTCTTTCTGGCCTTGTCCGGTTTAAAAATCCTGCCGTTCATGGCAATATATACGCCGTCTGAAAGCAACTGAACGGCAGTAACAGCGCAAGCAATATTAAAAACTGCATCGGTCATTTGGAACCGAGCCGGTTGCATGGCGCCTGTCAGCACGATAACTTTTCCTGAAATATCCTGAAGCGCCATGGCTGTCAGGATCATCGTATCCGTTCCATGTGTAATGACAAACAGACGGTTGCTGTCCGCATCAACAATGTCATGAATCATCTTACGATCAGCATCGGTCAAATCCAGGCTGTCTTTTCTCAACAAAGAGGAAACCTCGTAATCCAGAGTGACATTGGCGCCTTTCAGCACCTCGGCGATTTGCGGATCTCCAATCTGAAATTCACTTTTCTGATCGAAATAAATTTTATCAATCGTTCCGCCGGTCGTGATGATCTTTATCTTCATGATTACTTCCCACTGCTCCTCACTCGTCAACGGGCAGAATTTCAAACGAAGTCGTGATCTCGGCGACTCCACGCACCGTCGCCGCAACCGAGCAGTATTTTTCCTGTGAAAGCCGGATGGCCTGCTCCACTGCACTTTCGGTCAACGACTTTCCCTTCACCCGATAGTGCAGATTTATCTTGCGGTAGGGCCATGGGGGTTCAGAATCTCTTTCACCGGTTGTGATAATTTCAAGAAAAGATAAAGGTTCTCGTTTTTTTTCCATAATTCCCACTACATCAACAGCCGTACATGACGAAAGTGCAACCAGCAGCATCTCAGAAGGTTTTACGCCGATTCCATGATCTTCTGCAGAAAGTACTACCGAATGGCGGGTAGAATCCACACCGATAAAATTTTTTCCGGAAATCCATTGAACAGTTGTTTGTATCATCAGTTGAAATTCCTTTTCTTGTTACAGTGAAAATACTTTTAAACCACGAAAGACACGAAAGACACGAAAAAATGTTCTTCGCGTCTTTGCGTCTTTGCGTGAGAAACAATTTCATTTATGAGGGCGGCATAGACCATGCCATGAGCGTTTATATGGTTTGTGCTTCAGCCGGTCCAAGGAATCCGGAGTTCTGTCTCTGATATGGAAATAAAAATGGGATCAACTTAAAACCAGTTTTTTGATGATTTTTCATCATCCTACCCTCCCCCTCCCACTGGGAGGGGGAATGAACGGTTACACATTTCACCTTTGATTATACAAAACACCTTTGTGGAAGCACAGCAGTTTTCTGCCAGTCTGCAGGCAGTTTCTGATCGGGGGCTTCTTCGAACTTGGCTTTTACTTTTTTTAGCCCTGGCCTGGCATATTGCATGTGTCCCTCTTTCAGGGTACGGCCATTGATGATGGCTTCTGAGCGCAGTCTGCGTCCGATGGTTTTTTCCATATTCTTGCCCAGCCACAGAACCCTGTCAACATCATAGCCATGTTCAATCCCCATTTCATCAATCTGTACCAGAGTGTCTTCCAGGGTAACCAGGCCCACGTACCGGGGATCGTAATAATAGTCTCCGGTTCCCTTTGTGGGGCAGTCATCAAGGAAATTGGCAGGCTGTCCGCCCAAGCCGCCCAGCGTGGCTTCAAAATGGGTGATTCCGGCCTGAAGTGATGCCAGAACCGATGCGGATGCCACCCGTTTGGTTTCGTGAAAATGCGCAATGTGAAGCGCTGGATTGGGAATTTCATCCAGAATCATGGAAAAATACCGATAGACGCTTGCAGCCGATGCGCTGCCATCGTGATCCGCATGCTCTACGTCATGCGCGCCAATCGAAAGCCATCGTTTGGTAAACTCGACCGCATCCTTTAATTCCGTGGCGCCGCCAATGGGACTTCCCCATATCGTGCTGACTGTGCCGCACATTTTGATGCCAGCATCATTGCATTTCTTGATGCACCGCTCTGACTCTTTCCAGTAATCCGGAAGGGTCGTGCCGGAATTGGCGAAATGGTGCTCCTCTTCCGTGGATACCATCATGAGAATCCGATCCGGCCCCACACCCTTTTGTTTGAGGGCGATAGCCCGGTCAACCGAGGTTTCCCGAATGGTAATGGCGGTGAGGCAAATATCCTCGTAGGTGATTCCTTTTTTGGCGCAGCGGCTTTTAAACCGGTCGCTTCTTAAATGCGCCAGTAACTGCTCGGCATCCCTGAACTGGGGCATTGCAATGGGGTTGCCCAGGTTGGTGACCTCAATATTGCGGCACCCGGCAAAGATCAATTCTTCAAGGTAAAATATTTTTGCAGCCGTAGAAACAAATTTTTCTTCGTGCTGGAAACCATCTCGAATCGTAATGTCACCGATGGTGACTTTTCGGGGCATTTTGGGAAAAATTTTCCAGTAATCATACTCGGTCATGTTGGTCTGTTCTCCTTAATCAAGTGATGAGTTTTCAGTTTTGACAATATCAGTGTTACATTCCCTTGTACACCGGTTTTCGTTTTTCGCGAAAAGCGGCAAGGCCCTCCAGCCGGTCCTGGGTCGGTATGCACACCCAGTAGGCATTGGATTCAATAGCCAGCCCGGTGGAAAGATCGGTTTCAAGGCCATAATTAATGGCGTATTTGGCCTGCTCAATTGCGATGGGTCCGGTTTCGCAGATCATGGCAGCCATTTTGCCGGCTTCTGCAAGGAGTTGATCCGGTTCACATATCTGGTTGGCAAGCCCTATGGACAGGGCCTCGTCTGCACCGACTCTTCGTCCGGTAAAGATAAGCTCCTTGGCCTTGCCCTTTCCCACAAGCCGGGGAAGCCGCTGGGTTCCGCCAGCGCCAGGAATAATGGCCAGCCGGGTTTCGGTAAGCCCCATCAAAGCTGTTTTGGATACAATTCGAATATCGGAAGCCAGAGCAAGCTCGGTACCGCCTCCCAAGGCAATGCCGTTGACTGCGGCGATGACCGGCTTGTTCAAATATTCGATAGCGGTAAACAGATTCCGAATGGTCAGGATATATTCCTTGACTTGGGCGGGGCTCATGGTGACCCGTTCTTTCAGGTCTGCGCCGGAGCAAAACGCTTTTTCGCCTGCGCCGGTAATAATAACAACACGGACATCCGGCATAAACCGGATCGCATCCACCTCCTGCTGTAAGGCCCGAAGCAGCTCAAAACTCAGCGAATTCATCACGCCTGGCCGGTTCAACGTCAGCAGGATAATGCCGTCCTTTTCTTCTTTCAGTAAGATATTCTCTTCCATAGTTCTCCGATAATGATAACGATCATGTTCTTGATTTATTAATTTACCGTGTAAGGGCGACCGTCCGGTCGCCCCTACGCTGAAATCAGCACCCGATATACCGCGAGATCACGATTCTCTGGACCTCTGAAGTGCCTTCGCCGATTTCAAGAAGTTTCTGGTCCCGGAAGAACCGTTCGACTCCGTAATCCTTCATCAACCCGTAACCGCCGTGAATCTGAACCGCATGATTCACCACCCGGCCCATGACTTCAGAGCAGTAAAGCTTGGCCATGGCAGCCTCTTTTTCGAAGGGTCGGTGAAGGTTTCTCAGCCAGCATGCCTTATACAGAAGATTCCGGGCGCATTCTATTTCCATGGCGCAGTCTGCCAGTTTGAAGGCGATTGCCTGGAATTTGCAGATCGGCTGACCGAACTGAACCCTTTCCCTTGCGTATTTCAAGGCCGCATCATAAGCCCCCTGTGCGCCGCCAAGTCCCATGGCGGCGATGGAAAGCCTTCCTCCATCAAGGGTTTTCAGCATCTGGTGAAATCCATCCCCGCGGTTGCCCAGAATTCTGCTGTCAGGTACCCGCAGATTGTCAAAGTACAGCTCAGCGGTGTTGGATGAGCGCCACATCATTTTTCGGTGCATGGGAACAGCTTTAAACCCCGGAGTTCCGCTTTCAACCAGAAAACAGGTGTATTCCGGCCTGCCATTGGGGCGGGTTCCGGTGATGGCCTGAACCGTAACACCCATCGTCATCTCGCACGCAGCATTGGTGATAAAAATTTTAGAGCCGTTGATGACCCAATCATTTCCATCTTTAACAGCGGTGGTCTTGCTTCCGCCGGCATCTGATCCGGCTGTTGGTTCTGTAAGGCCAAAGCCCCAAAGCGCCTTTCCGGAACAAAGTCCGGGAAGATATTTCTTTTTCTGGTCTTCGGAACCAAAATAATAAAGAGGTCCGATGCCCAACGAATTTCCAGCAGCAACGGTTGCTGCCTGAGAACCGTCAACTCTGGCAACCTCCTCTACAGCGATGATATATGACAAATAGTCCATGCCCTGGCCTGCAAAGTCTTCCGATACAAACATGCCAAACAGACCAATGTCTCCCATTTTCCGGGTAAGTTCAGAAGAAAAAGTCTCTGATTCATCCAGATCGGGGGCAATGGGGGCGATTTCGCTGAGAGAAAACTTGCGAACTTCTTTTCGGATCATTTCTTGTTCTTTTGTAAGATCAAAATCCAACGGATTTCCTCCTTTTTCGGCAACAGTGGAAAGAATGAAACAAAACAGTATTGAAAAAAATAACTTTCAGAAAACGACTAACCATAATTGAAAAAAAATTCAATAGAATTTATGATGAGAACGTAAAAAAATGCCATAAGACAGAAGGCCGATGCCAGAAACCTATAACCCCTTTCCCATGAAAGATAATTTTTTGGAGCCACAATCCCAAGAACAGTCCCAGTTGCTGGCCGGCATATCCGCCGATCCGGGCGTATATTTGATGAAAGATGCTTCCGGGAAGATTATTTATGTGGGTAAAGCAAGGAATTTGAAGAAACGCCTGAATTCCTATTTCAACAAACCGGAACATCCGGATCCCAAAACCTCGGTTCTGGTGAAAAAAATTGCATCCATCGAAACTATTATCACTGCAACGGAAAACGAAGCATTGATTCTGGAGTCCACGCTGATCAAAAAGCACCGGCCCCGGTATAATGTGATTCTAAAGGACGATAAACGCTACCCGTCACTTCGGGTGGATACAACCAGTCCCTATCCCAATTTAACTGTGGTTCGAAAAATCAGCAGGGACGGCGCCTTGTATTTCGGGCCATACACATCTCCGACCGCAGTCTATCAAACCATTAAAATCATCAACAAAACGTTCAAACTTCGCAAATGCAAGGATCGGATGTTCAGAATCAGGACAAGACCCTGCCTGAATTATCAGATTGGATCATGCTTAGGGCCATGTTGCCTCAAGGTGGATCCGGACAGGTATCAGGATATGGTCCGGGAAGTTGTTCTGTTTTTGAGGGGAAGAACGCCGGATCTGGTGGCCAAATTGAAACAGGATATGAATGCTGCCGCTATAGAAAGACAATATGAATTGGCGGCCGAAATCCGCGATAAACTCTTTGCCATCGAAAAAACCCTGGAAAAGCAGATTGTGGTAATGCCGGATTTTCTGGATCGAGATGTTGTTGGTTTTGTCAGATCGCCGGCGGATTCGATTGTAACGGTTCTCTTTGTTCGGGCCGGGCAGTTGGTGGGATCCAGAAATTTCCATTTTTCGGAAACCCTGGCATCCGATGCTGAATTGATCGGGTCATTCATTCATCAATTCTATGAGCAGACAACCCATATTCCGGATGAAATCCTGGTCTCCAAAGTCTTTGACGATATGGATGTGATTCAGGAATGGTTGACAGGCTTGAAGAAAAACAAGGTGGATGTGATTTGGCCACAAAGAGGACCCAAAGTTCATCTGATTCAGATGGCTGAGCAGAATGCCGGAAACGAACTGAAAAATCTCATCGAAGATCGGTTAAGTGATCAAACCCTGCTGCTGCGACTTCAGGAAAAATTGAATCTCTCCAGACTTCCGGTGCGAATTGAGTGTTTTGACAACTCTAATATATCCGGAACACAGCCGGTTTCCGCTATGGTGGTTTTTGAACAAACCCGGCCGAAAAAATCCGATTATAGAAAATATCGCATCAAAACCGTTTCCGAGCCAGACGATTATGCGACAATGGCCGAGGTTCTAAAGCGGCGTTATGGAAAAGGCGAGGACTCTGCGCCGTTTCCGGATATGTTGATGGTTGACGGCGGAAAAGGGCAGCTAGGTATTGCCGTGTCCGTGCTGGATGAGTTGAATCTGTTGGGCCGGTTTGATGTAATCGGAATCGCCAAAAAAGATGACATGAAAGGAGAAACTCAGGATAAAATCTATAAGCCGGGGCGGCTCAACCCGGTAAATATGGACAGAGACGGCAATCTTCTTCTGTTTTTGCAGCGGATTCGGGATGAGGCCCATCGGTTTGTCATTACCTATCACAGGGCCAGGCGTGGAGCGGCGGCAATCCGTTCTGTGCTGGACACCATTCCCGGAATCGGGCCAAAACGCAAGCAGGCGCTTCTCAAACATTATGGAAGCATCAAGGCCATTCGGGCCGCCTCCCTTGATGAATTATCCCTGGTGCCCGGAATGAATCGAAAAACAGCAGAAATAGTTCAGAGCAGACTGTTAATCCCATTGACAGAAGATGAATAGATACGTAAAGGATATCGAAATTAAATGTGAAAATGATTCCCTCTTCTTCCCCCCCAGAAAAAGGGGGGGGTGGACGTTATCATCTTGTGTATTTCGAAATATAACAAAGTCTCGCGCACACTAAAGGAATCAATCAAGGAATCCCAATGGAACCAACAGTCTCGCTTCAAGAAGAAACCCTGGAATCTGAAGAAACCGTTGAACCCCCGCTCCTGACTTTTTTCAGCAGTTCAAGGTCCAGGGCGTTTCTCAAACACTTTTATCCAAATGTGACCCTTGCCGAATGGAATAACTGGCGCTGGCAGATGAACAACTGCATCACAGATGTTCAAGCGCTTTCACGTCTCATCACGCTTTCACCCGCTGAGTGCAGTAAACCGGATATTCATCCCAAGAACCTTCCCCTTCGCATCACGCCCTATTATGCGTCGCTTCTGGATCGAAAAAATCCCGATCATCCGCTACGAAGATCCGTTGTTCCAACTTCTGATGAATTTATTTTTTCTCCCGGCGAAAGCAGGGACCCTCTTTGTGAAGACGATCACAGCCCGGTTCCGGGCCTGGTACACCGGTATCCGGACAGGGCTCTGTTTCTGGTTACCGGTACCTGTTCGACCTTTTGCCGGTACTGCACCCGATCTCGGATGGTCGGCAAAAGCGACAATGCGGCAAACAACCCTTCCCGGTGGTCGGCTGCCATTGATTATATCAAGGCCCATTCCGAGGTAAGGGATGTACTCATATCTGGCGGAGATCCGTTAACACTCCCGGATGACGCACTGGAATCAATCGTTAAAAGGCTGCGGCGTATTCGTCATGTGGAGATGATTCGCATTGGAACCAAAATGCCCGTGTCAATGCCTCAGCGGATCACGTCTTCTCTTGTTTCGATGCTGAGAAAATATCATCCCTTGTGGATGAGCATTCATGTGACGCATCCAGAAGAGCTGACACCAGAATTCGAAGCAGCCTGCGCCAGACTAGCGGATGCTGGAATTCCGCTGGGTAGCCAAACTGTGCTTCTTAAAGGAGTTAACGACAGCATCTTGCCCCTGAAAAAGCTGATGCACGGGCTGATTAAATTCCGCGTCAAACCCTATTACCTTTACCAGTGTGACCCCATTCCCGGCTCTTCGCATTTTCGCACGCTCGTCTCAAAAGGGCTTGAGATGATTCAGGGGCTAAGGGGCCATACCAGTGGTTATGCCGTACCGACGTTTGCAATTGATGCTCCTGGCGGGGGAGGAAAAATTCCGCTGCTTCCGGAATATGTGATTGGCCGGGATGAAAACGGCATTATTCTAAGAAATTATGAGGGAAAGATTTTCTGTTACCCGGATAGGGAGTAGCATCTGGGCTGTCAGGCACAGCCAACTACCTCTGACCCCGCCCAGAGGACGGGGTTTTTCAAAACAAAATAAAAGCCTAATCCTGGTACATGGCCTCAATTACATCCTTGAAATGCTCGTTGATGACCTTTCTTCGGATTTTCTGCGTCGGTGTCAGTTCCCTGTCCTCCTGGCTGAATTCACGGGGCAGAAGGGTGAATTTTTTCACTTTCTCCACCTGGCCCAAATGACGCGTCCGATAGTCGATCCGTTCACGATAAAAGCTGAGTATCCCTGGATTTTTCAGCAGCTCTTCCCGTGATGAAAAAGAGATGCCCTGTTTGGTTGCATGATTTTCCAACTGCTCAAATGACGGCACTATCAGGGCGGATACATATTTTCTACCGTCTCCTATCGCAGCCGCCTGATCCATGAAGAGGTCCTCCTTCAAGAGGGTTTCAATATGCTGCGGCGCGATGTACTTGCCGCCGGATGTCTTCATCATGTCTTTTATACGGTCGGTGATGGTCAGATAGCCTTCCGGATCGACAGTTCCGATATCGCCCGTTTTGATCCAGCCATCCTCCGTAAACATTTCCCTGGTAAGCTCCGGTTTTTTGTAATATCCAAGCATAACGGCGGGGCCTCTGGCCTGGATTTCACCTTCCGAAGACACTCTGACATCCACAAGCGGCAGCACCGGGCCACATGTCCCGAATTTGTTATGCGTTTCATTGGCGATGCAAATGGGAAAACACTCGGTCAGGCCATATCCCTGAAGCAACAGCACGCCAGCGTTAAAGAAAAATTCAGCGATTTCTGCAGAAAACGCCGATCCCCCGCAATTGAAAAACTTGTTTCTCCCCCCAAAAATAGCACATATCTTTCCTAATACCAGCTTTTCGGCAAGGTTGTGCTTAAAGGCCAGAATCGCTGGAATGGGTTTTTGATCCCTTTTGAAAGAGGCGAACCGCCCACCGGTATCCAGAGCCCAGTTAAAGATGATTTTCTTAATCATCGGCGCTGTGTGAACGCCTTCCTTGACCTTTGCATAAATTTTCTCCCACATGCGCGGAACGCTGCACATATACATGGGCCTGGATTCCCGAAGAAATTCCAGAATTGCCTTGGTATCATGGCAGTAGTGATTCTCTGCGCTTCGCATCAGTGTAAAATACGTCCAGGCTCGCTCAAAAACATGGGAAAGGGGCAAAAATGCAAGATTGACATCATCCGGGCCAAGGGTCAAATGGCCATCCGGATCAAACAACATGGAAAGGATGTTTCTGTGGGTCAGCATCACGCCCTTGGGTTCACCGGTCGTACCGGAGGTGTAGATCAGGGTGGCAAGATCATCGGCGCTGACCCTGGAACGGGCGGCCTTAAAAGCATCCTGCTGACCGGATTGTCTTCCCAGCGCAAGAAAGTCGTCAAAGCGCATAACATTATCGTTTTTTGCGATGCCGATATTTTGATCAAACACCACAATTTTTTCAAGATATCCGGCTTTTCCCAAAAGCGACAGAGCGGTTTCGGACTGGTATTTGTCTCCTGAAAACAGAATTCTGATCTCTGCATCCTCTATGATGTACTGCGTTTCCCTGGCGGAATTCGTTCCGTATATCGGCACAGACACCGCACCGATGCTCATCGCAGCCAGGTCTGCTATGGACCATTCAACCCGGTTGTTGGCAAAAATGCCGATCATCTCCTTTTCCTTGACACCCAAAGAAAGAAGCGCCATTGCCGCAGCGTCAATCTGATCGCCGAATTGAGCCCAGGTATAAGATATCCATTCCCCGTAAGGCTTGTGTTTAACTGCTGTTTTTGAGTCGCCCCATTTCTCCGCACGCGCAAGAATCATGAGTGCAAGATGTTTTTCCTGATCAACAAATGCTTCAAATTCTTTCTGATATTCGCTCATTGGTCTTTTCTTCATTGGATTCCGCCTGCTCTTTCTCAAGTGAACGCCTTGATGTTTATTGTAGTGGTGGCAATGCATGGCAATGGGAATATCGAACAGCACCACCCGATTTCCGATTCGTTTCAGTTTGTTTTACCAGTCGACGAACATGGTCCAACCTTTTTACCGTGAAAATAGTTTTAAACCACGAAACACACGAAACAAGTAGGGGCGACCGGCCGGTCACCCCTGCCGCCTTCGCATGAGAAACAGTTTTTATTCATGTTGGCGGCATAGACCATGCCATGAGCGTTTATAATCTTTTCAGAATCGTAATGCAAAAAATAAGTTGATATGGGTCAGACATGAGGTCCTGCAGGTGGTGAGTGTTCATCTAAACGCTACAAATTTCTTGACAACCGCGATTTTTTCCTGCGGAAGCCTGCGAATCTTGTCAAAACCTCTGGGACGCTACCATTCAGTAACTTCAAACGCTCTTGTAGCCGCCACAAAAGCGTCGGCTAAAACGACACCGGCTCATGTCCTGAGACGGCCATAATATCTTTTGACGAAAAAAATGAATTGCCTTTCCATACGATAACAGACCATAATACCCTTTGGCTTTTGGTCGCTGAACACGATTGCATCACCGTATCCGACACCGGAACTCAGACGACAGATGACAGATATTTTTTCCGTCATCTGTTATACTTTGGGCGGTCAATGACTTAGTTTTTAGAATTGAAAAGTGCAGTTTATGCCCAAGTACAGTATATCTCTTCGGGGGTACTATGATAAATGAAAATCAACTGAAACAATTGTTGTCAGATTTGGAATCTGATCGTGTGGAACGCACGATTTCCATATCCAAGACCGACAAGTTTTGCGAAGTGATATGCGCTTTTGCTAATGATTACCCAAATCACCGTTGTCCCGGTTACCTGATTGTCGGGGCCAAAGACAATGGCAGTTTGGCAGGTATGACCATCACTGACGAGTTGTTGTTAAATCTGGCAAGTATTCGTTCAGATGGCAACGTACTGCCTTCTCCGGCGATGTCAGTAGAAAAGTTTGCATTTCCTGGCGGAGATGTTGCGGTTGTCGAGGTGCAGGCATCCACCGTTCCTCCTGTTCGGTATCGCGGCCGGGTGTATATCAGGGTTGGTCCCCGTCGGGCTGTCGCCAATGAACAAGAAGAGCGCGTACTTTCGGAACGTAGATCATCTCTTGTGAATACGTTCGATTCTCTTCCGGTAACGGAAGCCAATATCAATGAATTGAATATCAGGTTATTTGACGAATATCGCTCTCAAACCGTAGATCCTGAAATAATCGCAAATAATTATCGATCGACAGAAGAAAAGCTTGCGTCGCTGCGTTGCTTTGACTTGCAGACGAACAAGCCTACCGTGGCGGGATTATTATTGTTCGCCAATAACCCGCGCTTTTATTTGCCAGGTGGATACGTTCAATTTCTGAAATTTTCAGGTACTACCATGATGGAAATTCCGAACGATCAACTGGAGCTGTCGGGCGATTTGCGCACCGTATTAGATAAGCTCCGCGCTAAAATAACCGCATATAACAGCATTGGGATGGCAGAGGGTGAGGGATTTCGAGACAAGACATTGCCGGACTATCCTGAATGGTCAATACGGGAACTCTTTCACAATGCAGTGATGCATCGTGACTATGCTTCCACCAGCCCGATCCGCTTTTACTGGTTCAAAGATCGAATTGAAATCCAGAACCCTGGTGGGCTATACGGGACTGTCACCAGAGAAACCCTAAGGCGACGCAATAGCTATCGCAATCCAGTGATTGCTGAAGCTCTCAAGGCAATGGGTTATGTTAATAAATTTGGCTACGGAATTCAGCGTGCAGAAGCATTATTACAAGCCAATGGAAATCCGCCTGCCGAATTCGAAATTGACGACAAGGTATTTGGTGTAACCATCAGAAGGAACAATACATGAAGACAATCGCATTCTTTAACAACAAAGGTGGTGTGGGCAAGACATTTCTTGTGTATCACCTGGCATGGATGTTTGCAGACCATGGCGTCAAAACGATTGTTGTCGATCTTGACCCGCAAGCCAACCTTACCGCCATGTTTCTTGACGCGGAACGCCTGGAAGCGTTGTGGCCCGATGATGAACATCCCGACACTGTGTATGGGGCAATTCGACCAATTTTGCGTGGGACCGGAGATATTGCAGAACCCCGCGTGGAGATGATTAGCGGGAATCTCGGCCTTATTCCAGGCGACCTTGGCTTATCACGGTTTGAAGACAAGCTTTCGGATGCGTGGTCTCGCTGCCATAATCGCAACGAATCCGCTTTTCGCACCATGTCGGCGTTTTATCGCATTGTACAGCGGGGAGCAGAATGGGGAGCGAAAATAGCATTGATCAACGTCGGTCCCAATCTGGGCGCTATCAATCGCTCGGCCTTGATTGCCTCAGATCAGGTTTGTCTGCCGCTGGCCCCGGATATTTTCTCTCTACAAGGTCTCAGGAATCTTGGACCTGTGCTGCGGGAGTGGTGCGCCGTTTGGGCTGAGCTCCTTACCAAAGCACCGCCTGATTTGCCGATGCCCAATGGGGCGATGCAACCTGTCGGCTACATTGTCATGCAGAATGGGATTCTCGATACCCGCCAGATTAATGCATATAACCGGTGGATGGCTCAAATACCTGGAGTTTATCGGGAAGCTGTTCTGAGTGAAAAGATGGTGTCTTTGCCACTGGTTGCGCATGATCCATACTGTCTTTCATTGCTCAAGCATCATCGTAGTCTGATCCCAATGGCGTTGGAGGCGCGCAAGCCAATTTTTTTCCTTAAATCCGCCGATGGGGCGATTGGCGCCCACGTTGAAGCTGTCAGGAATTGTTATACGGAGTTTCAAAAACTGGCCGGCAAAATAGCATCATCCGCAAACATAGCATTTGATTGAGAAATGAAACTCGTTAACCATTCACCGGTCAACGAGTTTTAAGGAGGCGTAATGGCGGTAATTGAAAAATCTCGACCCGTGCGGTTAGGAATTGGTCTGTTGTAACAAAGAGTTACTGACTACAAAGACAATGGCATTTTATGGGGTGATTCTTGAGTACAGTTCCAGAAATCGGCCAGCTCGTCATCGTTCGCAATCACAATGGTTATCGGGAGAGCTTCGCCGCCCTTCTGGAACTGCTCGACAATCAGCGGTTCACGCGCGTCTTGACCCCGAACCGCAACCAACTGGATGCCGTCATGGTTCGACGCATGAAGTCGGAACTTAAACTTCGCTGGGATGGCAGCAGGCGATTTGCCGAGCGTGTCGTCAAGCACCTCGAAGTCCCATACACCGATGAAGAACGGCAGACCCATCGAGCTTTGCAGTAGTATTCCGAGCTGCGCCTCAAAGAAGAAAAATCTCTGATAAATCAGCTCCGGGAATATGCCGCCAAAACCAGCCGGCGCCCCGACTGCAAGGCTCAGACCCTCATCGACTGGTTGAAGCAAACCTTGCGGCCCGGTGGTAAATGGAATGAAGAACGGGTCATCCTCTTTACCGAATACCGCGCCACACAAAAATGGCTGTTCGATCTGCTGGCCCGCGAAGGATTTGTCGCAGACGGTCGGTTGGAGATGATCTATGGAGGCATGCCCAATGACCAGCGTGAACCGATCAAGGCAGCCTTCCAGACCCACCCCGGAGACTCGGCTGTGCGCATCCTGCTGGCAACAGACGCTGCTTCCGAAGGCGTGAACCTGCAAAATCACTGCTCCCGCCTCATTCACTACGAGATTCCCTGGAACCCCAACCGCATGGAGCAACGCAACGGCCGGGTGGATCGCCACGGTCAAAAAGCCGATGAAGTTCACATTCATCACTTTGTCGGTCAAGGCTTCGATGCCGTCCGCACCTCCGGCAAGGTTGGCGATCTGGAAGCTGATCTGGAATTTCTCATGCGCGCAGTCCTCAAGGTCGAAACCATCCGGGAAGATCTGGGCAAAGTTGGTCCGGTCATTGCCAGTCAGGTCGAGGAAGCCATGCTTGGGCGGCGCAGTCACCTCGACACCACCCGTGCTGAGCAGGAGGCTGAACCGGTTCGCCGTATGCTCAAGTTCGAGCGTAAACTCCGTGACCAATTGGAAAAGTTGGCCTCCCAACTGCACGAAACCCGGCACGAGCTTGATCTCACCCCTGAACACATAGAAAATGTAGTTCGTGTAGGTCTTGAACTGGCCGAGCAACCGGCGTTGATTCCTGTTGAAGTCAATGGCATTTGGCCAGACCCAACGGGTGTGGTAGCCTCTACCGCCACAATCCGTCGTGCGGCAAACCAGGTGCAGAAGCTTTTTGTTCGCAAGCTGGATGTCTTTCCGCCGCAGGGCACAAGCATTCGCGACAGTTTCTTTGCAATCCAGCGTCCGGCCGGGCCGGAGTATCCTGGCAGACGTTATCTCGGTATCTGCGCCTTTGGTCGGCGCTATCCGGTGGCGATCATCCGCAGCTATGTCGCCCATATGGCCGCAGCCCAAGTACTCTACGACAAATATGATCGGTTGGCCGATCCGTGGATGACGTTAACAGGTTACTTTAACTCCATCCGGGAACTGGCCGGCACGCGGCGCCTTGTTGAAGACGATATTCGCGCCCGCCTGCGCGATGCGGATCAGCGCGGTCTTGCCAAACGTCGCGTCCGATCGTTGGAGGAGTTGACTTCACGCAAATCCGGTACCGACATTCCAAAGATACTGGAGCGAATGGAATCAACTTTTGACAAGTCATTGGAGGCTCAACGGGCTGCGGAACGCAAAGCCGGGCAGAAACCAAGTTCATCCGTTCCTTATGATGTAATTCTTGCAACCAATATGATTTCGGTCGGCGTTGATATTGATCGGCTGGGATTGATGCTGGTGGCCGGCCAACCCAAGAATACTTCGGAATACATTCAGGCGACCAGCCGCGTCGGGCGGTCTGCCGATGGCCCCGGATTGGTCTGCACCGTGTTCAACTGGGCGCGGCCTCGGGATTTGTCTCATTATGAGCGATTCGAGCATTACCATGAAACCTTCTACAAGCATGTCGAAGCGCTTTCGGTAACGCCGTTTTCCGCACGGGCGCTTGACCGTGGCTTGTCCGGTGTGATGGTCGCTTTGATGCGTCTGTGGGATAACCATCTAAATGGCAACCAGAAGGCGGGTGTGGTCGGTGATACAGATCCGCTATGGGCGATGGTCTCCGATTTGTTGAGACAGCGTGCAGTTAACGCCGGCCATGATTCCGCCGTGGAAGCCCGTATCTTGAGCATGATTGCGGATCGGCGCGAAGAATGGCTCCGTCGCGTACACAACCAGAAGGACCATGTTCTTTGCTATAAACCCGAAGGCGGTGCTACCGTTGGGTTGTTGGAAAATGCCGGCGATAGAGATTGGAAGCTGTTCACCTGTCTCAATTCGCTGCGTGATGTTGAAGGAACAGTGGACTTGGTGCTCGATCAGCGTGTGGTTGGTTTACATATCAATTAAGGAACAAACGATGAATGAGCTTGGAGAACTTCGGCCCAGCCAGTTGATTTTTACCTTTGGTGTCGGCTCGCTGGTTGACTTGCCGAATATTTCGGTTATGGTAATGGGTTTGAATGACTGGGATACACGTTATTGCAAAGAGATAGAAGAAGATCGCCTTGTTGCCGCGGTGCAGAAACGCTTGGGCGCGCAGATGAAAAGACTTTATCTTCCACCCACAAAGCTGGATGGCATGGAGCTTGATCCAGCCGCACCTGCGATAGGTGTTCCAGTGGTGACGTTTCCGCGATGGTTGCGATGTTCTTTGTGTGACACACTGTCTTCAGTGGAATCCGGCGTTTTTCGATTACACCAGGATCTATTCCGGCCCGACAAGACTCAGTATGTCCACCAGGGTTGTCTCAAAAGCAAAAGCGTAAAGCCTCCTTCTGCAATATCTGTCCGTTTTCTGCTGGCTTGCCGGGAAGGGCATTTGACTGATTTTCCGTGGTTGGATTTCGTACACAACGGCAATGTTCCTTGCCGGCCTGCGACCTTGAGCTTGCGTGAATTCGGCGCCTCCGGCGATGCCTCGGATATCATAGTAAAATGTCACACTTGCGCCACGGAGCGGCGTATGTCCGATGCATTTGATACAAGCGTACCTGGGGGCAAGAAGAAAATGTTCTGTCCGAAGACCTCAAGCTGCCGGAGTGGCAAGTGTTCTCCAATCCAGATACCGCAGCCGAAAATCGGGATTTCAAGCTGAAGCGGGTTGCCCCTCCGATGGGTTTTGAAACCTATTTCGAGGACACGGGGCTGGTGGAGCGTATCAGAGAAGTTCGGGCCTTGCTCGGTTTTACCCGCATTGAGTCCAATGCTGATTTTGCCGAAGCTACTGTACTAAAAGACGGGCATCTGACCAGGATATGCCGTGAAAGCCCGAAATGGCTGCCGGCATCTGAAGTACACGGAGAGGGTATCTTTCTGCGCATCCGCGAAGAGAGGCTTCTGGCATGGCAGGAAAAGCTCGAAGTTCTGCAACTCCAGAAGGAGTTTTTGGATTCACACAAAGCGTGGCGCAAACTCAGGAATCTCGAACCGGTTCAAGACAATTTCCCCGGTATCCGCCTGGTTCTACTGCATTCGTTGGCACATGCGCTGATGCGCCAGATCGTGCTCGACTGCGGCTATACGGCTGCCAGTATCCGCGAGCGCCTGTATTCCCGTCAACCAGGTGAGGAGGGCTATCCCATGACGGGCATTCTTCTTTACACCGCTGCATCAGACAGCGAGGGCACCTTGGGGGGGCTGGTCGAGTTGGGAGAACCACAGACACTTGGTCGTCACCTCCAGCAGGCATTGGAAAGCATGCGAATCTGCGCCTCCGATCCCCTGTGTTCCGAGCATCGACCAGACACCCACGGTCGCGGCATCCAGGGCGCATGCTGCCATGCTTGCCAGTTTGCACCAGAAACTTCTTGCGAGCGGGGCAATCGCTATCTGGACCGCTCAGTCCTTGTCAACACGTTCTCTGAGAACGCAACTGCATTTTTCGACTAAAGCCAATATCTGGTCCGGCACGGCTGCCCTCATTGACAAAATTTCTATCTCAACGTAAAGCTTTCGAGATAAACGCTATGCGACTCGAAACCAAAGAAATCAGCGCCATTACATCAGCCATTCGTGAATACGATCCACAGTACCAAATTTATCTTTTTGGTTCCAGAATGGATGGATTGAATCTGCGGAGGATTTTGTTCAAATACGGATGCTGTCAAGCGGATTCAGCAATATATCGACAGAAACATTGATTGAAACATGTATAGGCTTTACAGCCCACGGGTGATTAGCCGGTGGGATTTTATATAGTTTTACGAAACACGCCCTCTCGTTGAATACCCCCCGGAATCTCTACGCTGCGTATTGAAAATGGTCGCTGCGGGTGAAAACCCATCAGCATTCCCTCTCTAAACTAACTCTTCTTAGCTGCTTTCTCACGTTCGTAACAATGGCTGTAAACGCTCGGAGATTTCCTGACTTTGATCATGTCTTTGAATTTCAATCCCCTCGAATCGGGTCTATGTTTCGGACAAAAACCACTCTTTTAGAAAGGGTGGCGAAGATTAATGCAAATGTTTCAATCCCCTCGAATCGGGTCTATGTTTCGGACAAATATGCAGAAACAGTTCCCTGTCGTCTTGTAATGCGCATGCCGGCGCCGGTATTGGATTCTATGCCTGCTCTCCTATATCTGTTTACCCATAATGATCTTTTCCTTATATCCTTCAAGCGCATCCATGTTGCAATCTGTAAACGCCCTGCATCACTTAAAGACAGATGATACAGCCCCAGCACGATATCCTGGGTAAAATTAAGAATGGGCTTTCCATTGGCTACGGACAGAATATTTGCATGGGGCGCCATGGTTTGCCGGGCCTCATCCATGGATTCACCTGAAATCGGCATGTGAACCGCCATCTGGTCTCCATCAAAATCAGCGTTAAACATCTTGCACAGCAGAGGGTGAAGTCCGATGGCCTGGTGATCCGTAAGAACCGGTGCAAACGAAAGGAGATTGTATTTGTGAAGACTGGGAGCCCTGGTCATTATCATCAACCTCTTGTTAAGAATGCCTTGATATCCTGTCAGAATTTTTTCAATGAGATACCGGTGGGTAGGGATATGCGGATATTTGACGATATGCTGGGCGTTTCGTTTCTTCTCATTGTAATCTTCGCCATCACAGTGTTGAATCAACTGTTTAAGAAGTATCTCACGGGTAACACCGACGGCTATCTCCAAAGGGATGCCTGTCTTTCCGAACTCCAGTTCCGGCATGGGAACGATGACACTTCGAGCGGAAAAATCAACACGTTTTCCTAAAAGAAATTTTCTGAATATGCCTTCTTTTCCTTGAATCATATCAGAGATCGGCTTTCGGTTCTCTTTCAGGGATATTTTATCCCCGATCATGAGGCGATTGACGGCGTTCTGCATGTTGAGGCGCAATAAAAAAAAATGATCAAATGGTGCGTTCTGATTAACCGCTTTTTCAAGAGCATGGGAGGCAATCAGTACCTGATGATAGAATCGATTGATGTCCGAAGATACGATTTGATTCCCCTGACGTAATGACAAGGGTCGGAAGTCCATCGGAAGAACCGGAATGAACCGAATCAAAGCGGTTTTTAATAATTCAGAAAAATTGGAGTCATCATACGAACCAAGTTTTTCCAAAAGTGTAAAGCAGTTCCATATTTCCGAATCTGGTGAGATACCCTGTAGTTGCTCAAGTGTTAAAAATTCAACCACTTTTTGACTTCGGTTGTGAACCATTACTTTTTTTGAAACAATTACATCCGATATTTCTTTCTTGGTTTTTGATATGTCAAAATTGTTTTTGTCATTCGATATAGCTACATCCCCTAATATATCCCGGTAGTAGGTCTGAAACACTTTATTGGCGGATTCCTGAACCTTTTTGATCAGAAGTGGATGGATGATGGGTTCCGACAATCGGATATATCCCATATCATACCGGGAATCACTAAAAATATTTGGATCATAGAGTCCATCTGGCTTAGTAATCATTTTCCCTCTTTTGATGTGAGGGGAATCTGATTGCAAAATACAGTGATGATTGGCCCATTTCAAAATTCGGGCTTCACTTGCAAAAAAAATCTGAGCATCGTGAATAGCAATATCGGGTTTATCGGATTTAATGGGAATTTCCTGATGTTGCTGATCCCGGATGATCAGATCAATACCCATACCTCGTAACAGGATGATGGCTGCTGTAAGCGTTTCCGGAACAATGGTTTCATCCGTGATGATCGATTTGGGGTTCAGGGTATCAATTGCAGCCCTTTTGGAATCCGGCGCATCGGATTTAACCGTCAGCATTTCGGCCAAAACAGACCAGGCCAGATGTGCCTCAAGAGCCCATACTTCCATTTCTCCAACCCGTTGTCCGCCACCATGCCGCTGACCCTTTACAGGCTGTTGTGTAATGCGTGTGTAGGGCCCGGTACCTCGAACATGTATTTTATCGGAAACCATGTGATTCAGTTTCATGATATACTGATAACCCACTACTACCGGTCTTTCAATCGGCTCCGCACTTTGACCGTCTATCAGAAAGGCTTTCCCGGTTTCCGAAATCCCGGTGCGAGAAAGTTTGCGGAATGCATCCTGCAATGTGTCTTCAGAAATGGATTGAAACGGCAAAACCGTGGCAAGGTGCTGAAATTCCTCACCGCCATGATGGAGAATCGGCATCCTTCATGTGGGCCGGAAAGTAGTTTACACTTTTTGCAAGTCTGAATTTAAACAAAGCTATAGTGTAGGCAACAATTGAGTAATTTTGCCATTATTTCAAGCGCTGGTGAAGCACCTATTTC
>Ga0194044_10000403_pt1 | contig 21394 bp, 25 predicted proteins | sample JunL4417m_MetaG_FD_155460 | JGI IMG/M metagenome (GOLD analysis project Ga0194044, IMG submission 155460) | Anoxic zone freshwater microbial communities from boreal shield lake in IISD Experimental Lakes Area, Ontario, Canada - Jun2016-L442-17m | ecosystem: Environmental > Aquatic > Freshwater...
ATTATCCTTGATCTAAAATCTAAAATATCAAATCTAAAATATACTGGCAACATCGGTGGCGGCGCACATCAAGATGTTTATGATGGTTTAGAAACTTTGGGTTACAAAAAACAGGAAATCGACAAAATCATTGGCAAAATACCGGAAGAATTAAAATCATCGGAAGAAAAAATTCGTTGGATGCTCAAGAACATATCAAAGTAACGAATTATGAATCAGGAATTATGAATTATGGCTGGGAAAGAAACAAAAAACATCATCAACACGGAAATTATCGAAGAAGACCTAGAGCTCGATAATTCTTTGCGACCGAAAAAACTTGGCGACTATGTTGGTCAAATTGCCATAAAGGAGAATCTGGATATTTTTATTTCGGCGGCGAAAAAACGGAATGAGCCGGTTGAGCACATACTATTATATGGGCCTCCGGGCTTAGGCAAAACTACATTGGCTCACATCATTGCAAATGAAATGGGCGCCAACATCCGCGTGACTTCCGGCACAGCCATTGAGCGAGCCGGTGACTTAGCATCGATTCTCACTAGTTTGCAAGATGGTGATATTCTATTTGTTGATGAAATTCATCGGCTAAATCGCAATATTGAAGAAGTGCTTTACCCAGCAATGGAAGATTATGCTATTGACATGATTTTAGGCAAAGGTCCGTCGGCTAAAACATTGCGACTGGATGTGCCGAAATTCACACTAATTGGAGCAACAACTAAAATCGGCGCACTTTCTTCGCCGCTTCGCGACCGTTTTGGCAACATTTTTAGATTGGAGTTTTATTCTGATGAGGAATTAGAAGAAATTGTGAAACGCTCGGCGAAAATTTTGAATATTAAGCATCGAAGTAATGGCCTGAAGGAAATATCCAAACGCTCGAGAAAAACTCCACGAGTCGCTAACCGAATTTTGAAACGGGTTCGAGACTTTGCTGAAGTTCGCCATCAAGGTGAAATTGATGAAGATATCGCTGGATTAGCACTGCAAATGTTGGATATCGACGAACTTGGTTTAGACAAAACAGACCGGATGATTTTGGAGTGCATCATCGACAAATTTAACGGTGGCCCGGTTGGACTTGATGCCTTGGCAGCAGCGACTTCTGAGGACCGCGATACAATAGAAGACGTTATTGAGCCATATTTAATGCGGCTAGGCTTCATTGACCGGACGCCTCGCGGACGAGTCGCCACTCCTGGGGCGTATCAACATTTGGGCAAATCAAAAGTTTCCGATGGTAAAAAACAGATACTTTTTTAATCTCTAACATCTAAATTCTAAACTCTAAACAATATCTAATGATCAAATTTTCAAAATTCAAAACTTTTGGGATTTAAAATTTGTTTAGAAATTAGGATTTAGAAATTTAATAAAATTTATCATGAAGAAAATTTTATTGCATACTTGTTGTGTTTCTTGTTTGTCATATGTTCATAATAAATTGGTTGAGAGGGATTTCTCGCCAACAATTTTTTATTACAATCCTTCGATCCATGGGAAGGTTGAATATTTAAATCGCCTGAAAGACGTAACTGACTACTGCCAAAAAAATAATTTGGAGTTAATCGTTCCCGAGTACGACGAGGATGAATTTTTTAAACCAATCAAACCTTGGCAAGATCCAAAATCGTTAAAATTTATTAATGATAAAAATCGGTTTCGAAGAAAACGTTGTGAATTTTGCTATGAATTAAAAATGATGAGAACTGCACAGGAAGCTAAAAATAAGCGAATAAAATATTTTTCAACTACACTTCTAGCTTCGCCTTATCAGGACCACGAATTTATCGATTATATTTCCAGTCAAATCGCCAAAGAGAATGATCTTGAGTTTGTGTACGATGATTTTCGCAAAGGTTATTGGCAAGGCAGAAATTATTCACGTTCGCACAGATTTATGATACCATCGTACTGTGGTTGCACTTTTTCTATAAATGAACGGATGTTGGAGTAAAATTATGATGCTATTATTAATCTGTTATTTTATTTTTTTGGCGGTTTTTGTTGTTTTTAGCGCTTTCGGCCTTTACCACCTTTGGAGGTTCGGCTATGTTGGTGACTTCACAAAGCCAGCCATAATAATATATGTAGTATCGACTATTACGGTAATCGTCTTTACGCTAATAGCTATTAGCCTCAGGGCCTGGCCGTCGACATTAACATAAAGGATAAAATGCCGATTTCAGGTAAATTTTTCCCATCACAAGTCAGCGGCGAGCGAGTTTTTTTGCTTATTAGGCGCCACTGGATAGTATTTGCAACGATAATTTTCTTCGTTGCAGTCTTATTAGTTCCGGTGCTAGTGCTTGTAGCCTATTGGGCGAGCAACCCGGATGTTTTTTCTGGCCCCATTGGAAACTTTGCCATTATTATTGGCGGAAGTTATACATTAACTGCTCTTGGTTTATTGCTATATGGCTTTGTTAATTACTATCTTGACGTTTACATTGTTACCAACAAAAGAATTGTTGATATCAAGCAAAAAGGCTTTTTTAGCCGCGAAATTGCCGAACTTCATTTGCATCAAATTCAGGATGTTGAAGCCGAGGTTGAAGGTTTTCTCCAAACCCTTATTCATTTTGGCAGCATACACATTCAAACTGCTGGTGAGCGAGAGAACTTCATTTTTGAAGATGTCCCGCACCCGTACACTTTGGCCAAACAAATTATAGAATTGCACGAAGCATCAATTGAGGCTGAGTATGAGCCAAAGGTCCATCGAAACCAAGGCGCTGCGGATGATTACCGACCCGAGGACTACTTCCATCCCGAGGAAGGGAAGAATGATCAACAAGAGCCAGCAGTGGATGAGCCTGCTGTCAAGGTAGATGGTCCTAAAAGTCAATTAATGTCAGATGATGAGTCTGAGGGCGGAATAAAATATTTGGAAGAATCTTATAGCTCATCAGCTGACAAGAAAATAGCACCTGATGACAGTCTATCCCCTTCGGATGAAGAGTTTAAAAATCAACAGCCAATTGAAGAATATGGGTTTGGGGCAGACAATGTAGACAAGCCGGAAAAGTTTGAGAAAGAATTAAAAGAGTTATCAGAGGGGCAGGAGGTGTCGTTTAATGACACGGATAGAGAAGTATAATTATCTTCTACCAGAAATTCTGATTGCTAAAACGCCTGCGAATCCGCGAGATGCTTCGCGGCTTTTAGTTTTTGAAACCGAAAAAAATAATATATGTCATAAATCTTTTTCTGATCTCAGTGATTTTCTAAAACCCGGCGATTTAGTTGTCACTAACAATTCCAAGGTTATGCCTGCAAGATTTTTTGGTCGGAAAATTACAGGTGGGAATATTGAGATTTTGTTGCTAGAAAAATCTGGTCAGAATTGGCAAGTTTTAGTAGGCGGTAAAGTTTTAGTTGGAGATAAAATTTATTTTTCTGATAATTTGAAGGCAGAAATTTTGGAGAAAAGCGGCAAGGAGTGTTTGGTTGCGTTTAATTATCCAGACGAGAAATTTTGGCAGATAGTAGAAAAAATTGGCCAAATGCCGATTCCTCCTTATATTAAAAATTCACCACTTTCTGAAACGAAATTGAAGAAAGAATACCAGACAGTTTATGCTAAGAATTACGGTTCAGCTGCCGCTCCGACCGCAGGTTTGCATTTCACTGAAAAATTAATTTCTGATTTAAAAGTTGCTAGCGTTAATTTCGCTTCGGTTGACTTACATGTTGGCTTGGGAACTTTTGCTCCGATTGACGACGAGAATGTTAAGCAGAAAAAATTGCACTCGGAGAATTTTTTTATTCCAAGTACAACGATTGAGAATATTCTATCAACGAAAAAATCTGGTGGTCGAATTATTGCTGTTGGCACAACCACAGCTCGGGCTTTGGAATCAGTATCGGAAAAAATACTATCAGGAGGAAATGATATTTCCGAATCAACCGATATTTTTATCCAGCCTGGTGACAAATTCAAAATCATTGATGGTCTTATCACTAATTTTCATCTGCCAAAATCAAGTTTAATGATGTTGGTGGCGGCTTTTATTCAATCGAAAACAAATTTTGATGGGCGGGAGAAACTTTTAGAGCTTTATAATTATGCAATAAAAAATCAATATCGATTTTACTCTTTTGGCGATGCGATGTTAATAATATAGTAATTGACACAATATCTTGAATAAATTATACTGGTAATACAAAACTTTTGGGCAATTACTCGAAGGTTTTTTGTTTTCTTGCCGTTGGGGGAAAATTGCACTGTGCATGGAGCTTAAAGTTCCCGAAGGCCTCGGGACCACTTAGCTTCCTCGCAGTGTTTTTTAATTTGTGTTATAATAATTTTATGCAACAGGGGTGGGGGAAAATTGCATTTGGATTATTTTTTTACGCAATAATGGCGCTATTTTTTATCGGCGTCATTTTTGTTTTATCACCGAAAGCCAAAGCCGCCGGTGATTACATTGTGATTAATGAAATTTATCCAAATCAAATTTCTGGTGGGACAGATATAGAATGGGTGGAACTTTATGATCCAAGTAATTCAGATTTCAATTTGGCTGATTATTCACTGGTAAAAATTACCGGCAGTGGAACGGAATATAAAAAACCATTATCGATGGCAATGTGCCCGAGGAATGACGAATATTATATTTGTAATCTTGGTATTAATTGGCTGGCAAACAGTGGGGCAACACTGGTTTTGAGAAATAACACTATTGAAATTGATCGAGTTACATTTGGGCCACTGGCAAATAATGCGGCAGTACCAAATCAGGGGCAATCAATCTCTCGAATTCCAAATGGGATTGATACTATTAATGACGCGAATGATTTTCAGATAGTTCCAATAACAAGAGGCAGCGAAAATATATTGCCAACAACAGTAATTTATTCTGACAAAATTTATATCAACGAACTTTTGCCGCAGCCGGCAACCGGTTCGGCGGATGAATATATTGAACTTTATAATTCTTCCGACATCGATATCGATCTGATAAATTGGCAACTAGATGCCGGGACATTCGAAATTAGCACAATTGTCAAAGCCAAAGAATATCGGGTTTTTAAAAATCCGGAAATAAAAATTGGTCTAACAGACACCGGAGATACGACAAATTTAATTGATCCAAGTGGAGACATAAAATCTGCCGTTACTTACGGAAAAACCAATCGCGGTCAAAGTTATTCTAAATTCACCGATAGTTGGCAGTGGACGACAACTTTAACACCGGCAGCGGAGAATATTTTAACTGTTGAAGTTAATGTACCAGATCAAGACGCGCCGATTTTACAAACCGATATTGCCGGCGCCAGAAACCAACCGGACGGCACTGCATTGCAAGTCACTGGTACTGTCAGTGTTGTGCCAGGGAAATTATCATCGCAGTATTTTTATATTCAGGACGGAATCTCCGGCGTTCAAATTTATAGTTATGACAAATTATTTCCAGCTTTAAGTGTCGGAGATCAAATCCAAGTGACAGGCGAACTAGGATCAATCAATGGTGAGCGGCGGCTGAAAACTTCCGAGCTTTCTGATATCTGGATTTTATCGACCCATCCACCGCCGGCATCGGTGAAAACTACCATTTCCCAAATCGCTGAGAATTTTGAAGGTCAGTATATTTCAGTCGTGGGAACCGTAACAAAAACTTCCGGCAGCACGTTTTACATTCATGGGAGTGTCTCCGGAGGTGACCCCCGGTGGGGAGAAATTGAGGTTTCAATTCGAACCGGCACGGGAATTAATAAGCCGCGGATGTCTGTTGGCGATCGAGTGCAAATTGCTGGAATATTGTCCCAATATGGCGACAACTATCGCATATTGCCAATTGTTCAAAGTGATGTTAAAATTATCTCGTCATCCGGGTTGCCAAATTCTGGCTCGAGTGTCGTATATATTATTATAACTGCAATAATATTCTCATGGATCACATTACCAATTCTCCTGAAGAAACTGAGAATTTAGCCAAAAAATTTCTTAGTGAAAACCTGCCTGGCGGCGAGCAGTCTCCGAGTGCTTTTTTAATAGGCCTTGTTGGTGATCTTGGCAGTGGCAAAACCGCTTTCGTCAAAGGTTTGGCAAGTTTCTTAGGTGTTGAGAGAAATATTACCAGCCCGACCTTCGTCGTTCAGAAAATCTATTCCGGTGATGATTGCCAATTGGTTCATATCGACGCTTATCGCCTGTCTTCGAAACAGGACTTGGAAGCGATTGGTTTTGAAGAGTTTTTGGCTGATGGGAAAAATATTGTTGTTGTTGAGTGGCCGGAGCAGGTTTTCAGCGAATTCCCAGAAAATATGACTATAATTAATTTTAGCTATGTTAATGAAAACAGTAGAAAAATTAGCTGGTAATTTGTTGTTTATTAATTGTGCGACCGATCAAACGAGAATCGCACTATTTTTAGATAGAAAAATGGTTTGCGAAAAAATAATTGAAAGTCGCTCGGAATTGTCTGATAAGCTATTGCTCGAAATTGACCAACTTATTAAAGGTAATAATTTTCAAATCGATTCAGTCGCTATTTTCCCCGGACCCGGGTCATACACAGGACTGCGAATTGGGATTACGACGGCAAATTTTCTTGCTTGGTCGCTAAAAGTTCCAATTTACGAAGCTGATACCAATGGAAAAGTTGTCAGCGATCGAAGAGACTTTGTTTTGCCGATTTATTTAAACCAGCCTCATATTACTAAGCCAAAAATCAAGAAATAAATTTAGACCTAGACAGATTATTTCATTGTTTGGTAAGATAATTATACAAGAAACTTCTAATTTTTTTCATGTCAAAAATTCTTCTAGAAAACCCAGGCCAAAAACAAAAACCAAAATCCAAGAAAAAGCTCTGGATTATTATTTCTGTTATTCTGGCCATTCTGCTTATTGGTGGCGGAGTAACCTATGCACGTTGGCGCGGTATGTTTACTAAAAACTATTCTGGCTCATCACCGTTTTTACAAATGCTCTCTGGCAGCAAAGACGTTCAGCTAAAAGGTGAAGGTGATGGCCGAATTAATATTTTGTTGCTTGGTGCTGGCGGGTCAAGCCATCCTGGTGGTAATTTGACTGACTCGATCGAAGTTCTATCGATCGATCCGGTTAACAATACAATGGCAATGCTTTCAATCCCCCGCGATTTGTATGTCACCATGAAGACCCCGAGCTACGCAGGAAAAATCAATGCAGTGTATGACTTCGGTAACAAACAAGGCAAAGAAGGCGGAGGAAGTTTGGCTAAACAGCAAGTCGGGACAATTCTTGATTTGCCAATCCACTACTATATCAAAATCGATTTTTCTGGTTTCAAAAAGGCTATTGATGCTATTGGTGGTGTAGACGTGAACGTGCCAAAAGCACTTAATGACCCAATGTTTCCAGCCGATGACATGGTTCACTATCAGCCGTTTAAAATTGCTGCCGGTCAGCAACACATGGATGGGACAACAGCGTTAAAATATGCCAGGTCCAGGGAGACAACGTCGGATTTTGATAGATCGGCCAGGCAGCAGCTAGTAATGGCGGCCTTTAAGGATAAAGTTATGTCCTCAAGTACTTTGTCTAACCCAGAAAAAATTCTATCACTTATTAGCGCTCTTGGGGCCAGTGTCAAGACAGACTTGGTCACAGATGAAATAAAATCGCTGGTGACGATAGTTAAAAAGATTGATAAGTCACAAATTGTTACCAAAGTTTTGGACAATGGGGCGAGTGGTCCACTAGTTTCAGACTCAACATCGGGAACATTTTATCTTAAGACAAAAACTGGCAACTGGAAAGATGTTCAAAAGATTGCTCATGAAATATTTTCTGATCCGTATCTAAAAAAGGAAGCGGCGAATATTAGAATTATCAATGCTTCCGGTTCAACTTCCGCCGCAACCGGCTGGTCAACGCTACTTAAAAGTTATGGCTATAATATTGTTGATGTTCAGACCACAAAAACGATCCAGAAAACATCTGAAATTGATGACTATTCCAAGGGTGCCAAGAAATACACTTTACAATTTTTAGCTAGCAGACTGACCGCTAAAGTTATTACCAAAACTACAGCACCAAATGGGACTATTGACCTAGAAATTATAATAGGCCAAGATAACAAAGAAGCCTATGCAAATATCAAAGGTTGAAAACTTAGTCGAAAAATTAATTCTAATTTTTTTAGTTTTATGGGGCGCTGCCTCATTTTTTGTTTTTCCTACTCTGGTGATTTTTGAGTGGAGCTTTTTGCTGGTTTCCCTGTTTGTGGTTTTTTTAGTCATCACTAAACGAGCCGAGTACTTTGTTTTAATCGACATAATTTTTTCTCTTGCTTATTTTTTTTATGGTCTTGGGTCTGCGTTTGGTTTGCCTCTGTGGGTTGTACTAATCGGGCTGGCAATTGTAGCAGGCACAGTTTTTTGGTTTTTGGCTCGCAAGTTAATTATTATAAATGAAAACTTTTCGCTGGTGCTGACATTTTTCCTATTGTCGATATTGGAGCTGTATCTAATTTTGAGTTTTTGGCTAATTAACCCATTAACAAAAAGCTTGATTATAGGTATTTTCACTTACGTTTTTACGGGTTACTTGGCAAACATTTCTGAAAAAAATCAAATTGGCAGAAGCTTTCTAGGGTACATCTACACCGCAGTATTTGTTTTGTTATTGCTGGTACTGACAGTTTCGTGGGGTCGATAATACTGGGCCTTTGCGAACATGTTGCATTTAGGTAGGATTTTAGCTAGAATTTAATAGAGGAAAAATAATATGAAAAAAATTAAAAAAATGTTTGTTGGTATCTGGCAGTTTATCAAGAAAATCGCCTTAATTATCTGGCGCTTTTGTTTGCTAGTATCTGATCTATTTAAGAAAATTAGAAATGGCGAAGCGTTAGAGCTTCATCCCTTGGTTGGCATTTGGGCCAATCGTGTTTTCAAGGCAATATTTATTCTTTCGTTATTAATTTTTGCCTTTGGCGCCGCCATTGGAGTTGGAATTTACAAATATAAGATTAACGATTCGGTTACCAGGTTAACATCAAAAATTATTCCTTATCCAGCGGCAATAGTGCAAGGAAGAATTGTCACAATAGATGCGTACTTTCGCAATTATCAGTATATATCAAAGTTTTACTCATCAACTCAGCAGACTGGTGTAGATTATGCCGAGGTCAGATCGCAGATTATGGATCAATTAGTTGACAACGAAGTCATGAAAAGTCAGGCGAAGAAATATGGCGTGACAGTCTCTGAATCCGATGTTACCAACGCCTACAGTGATGTTGTGGCCCAAAACGGTGGTGAGGATGAAGTCAAAAAAGTTCTAAATGATCTGTATGGTTTAAATGTTTCTGATTTTAAACAACTAATAGCAGACCAAATTTTGCAGCAAAAACTACAAGATGCAGTGCCGGTTCAGGTCCACGCAGGGCACATATTAATTCGTGTTGACCAAAATGCTGATGCGGCGGCCGTAGCAGCAGCAAAGGTTAAAATTGATAAGGCAGCCGCAGATATTAAGGGTGGAGCGGACTTTGCGGCAGAGGCTAAGCAATTTAGCGAGGATACTGGTTCGGCTACAAATGGCGGCGATTTAGGTTTCTTCTCTCACGGCCAAATGGACCCCGAATTTGAAAAGGTTGCTTTCACTACGGCCGTAGGACAAGTTTCAGAATCATTTAAAACTCAGTTTGGCTGGCACATTATTAAAGTCACAGAGAAAAAAGGTCAAGCTGACCAAAGCTTTACAGACTGGTTGGCAGGCCTACACAAAGACAGTCTAATTGTCAGAATACTAAAAGTTTAATTATTTACCTTCCAGACTTTGCCGTCAGTTGAAATATCAATAGCTCCAAGAAGATCGGTGCGATAAATATCAGCACCGATCTTTTGTAATGAATCAAGGGTTTCCTTGTGTGGAAAGCCGTATTTATTGTTGACGCTGCAAGAAATAATGGCTATTTTTGGTTTTATGACAGAAATATTAGCGTCGGCTGAACCAGTGTTCGAGCCGTGATGAGCAACTTTCAAAAATACAACATTGGATATCAAATCTTTATCATTGGTAATTATCTGTTGCCATGTGGGCATTTCAGCATCGCCAGTAAAAAGTCCGGAAAAATTTCCATAATCAAATCGAAAAATCACAGACGTATTATTCAGATTGTCTTTATAAGTATCAGAATTATTGCCTGGCCAGAGGTAGTTAATAACCCCTTGGTCAAAAACTTTTTCTGTGTTACCGATTTCTGGCGTTGAAACTGGGATATTTTTTTCTTTTATTTTCGTTTGAAATTCCTTGTAGGCATTTGATGAATAATCAACACCATTGTAAATTACTTTATCGACTTTGTAGCGATTCAAAACCTCCACCAACCCGGCAACATGGTCGGCATGCGGATGGGTCAAAATCATCTCCTCGATCTCACGGTCCTCAACGGGCATAACTTTGCCCAACTGTGCAATTATAGAATTGTCAGGTCCACCGTCAATTAGTATTTGATAATTTCCTTTTTGGATTAACTCCGCGTCTCCTTGGCCGACGTTTAAGACATAAATATGAACATTATTATCTGGTTCTTCAAAATATACTGTCCAAATTGCTACGGCTAGTAGTGCGAGAAATATCAAAATGTATATTCGCCAATTTTCAGTTAGTTTGCGGATCATAAATTTTTTTGTTTTTGAAAATAATAAATGCCAATAATAAAATATATATTATTATAATACCAGTTTGCCAATAATCAGAAATTTGAATTGCTGCAACTGGCAGCCTGGCAAAGTATTCGCTGACTAAAATAATATATTTTAGTGGTAAATAGCAAATTAGAAATGCTAGTTTTCCAATTACCGGCACAATCCAATAAATTATTGTCGACAGGAAAACAAACAACATTATTGCTGGAACCGTCGGCAGAATTAAAACATTTGTAACTGGCGCAATAATTGAGATTAAACCGAAAGTTGAGAGTATTAATGGCAGAACAAAAATCTGCGCTGATAATGTTTCAGTCACAGCCGATTTAATAAACTCTGGCCAGACTTTAAAAAACTTTTTGGAAAATAATTTTTTTACAATTGGTGAGAAATAAACCAGGCCGGTAAAAGCCAAGAATGAAAGTTGAAATCCAGTGTCAAAGCGCAATACAAATGGATTAATTGCTACCATTGTGGCTGCTGAGAGCAAAATTAGGTTGGCCATATCGGCGCGTCGGCCGATTGTTTTACCGAAGGCAATCAGCAATGTAATTATCGCTGCTCGAATTACGGATGATGCTGCTCCGGTCATGGCGACAAATCCCATGATTAATATTATTGATAAAACAAAAATCTTTTTTCGGCTTATTACTCCGAGCAGAATATCAGTCAAGAAAATAATAATTATTGTTACATTGTAACCCGACAGAGCGATAATGTGAGTAATTCCAACTTTAGCAAAATCATTAATTAAGTCCTTGCCAAAACCTTGTTTCGAACCAATTAAAATACCGATCCCCAGCGAACTTTCAGGCTCAGGCAAAGTCCGCTGGACTGCAATTTCAAATTTTTTTCTCACGGAATAGAGTTTTTTTAGAAACTTGTTTCCACTATCAGTTGAAACTATAATGATTTGCGGATTCGGCGTTGTTGTTGCCGCCGTCCCATAGCGCTTTAAATAACTCACCCAATCAAAATTGGAAATATTTGTCGGCTTAGTAACAGCCGACTTAATTTTTAATTTGTCGCCGTACGCAAAAGCTGGAAACGCTGAAGTGGAAATATAGATTTTCGCTGGTTGGCCAAAATCAGAGGTTTGCAAAAAGAAGGTTTGTGAGTTCCCGGAAACTGTTGGGTAACTGGCTACTATTCCAGAAAACTCCTTCGTTTGTCCGAACGGAAGCTGTAAATTATTCATCTTGGTATTAGTGAAAGAGAAAAGCAAAAAACCAGCGAGAAAAACTATCGCTGCTGCGGCCATCATTTTAATAATGAATTCGTTAATCAGTATATTTATTGCGAAAATTATCAGGACGAATATAACTGCTACTAAATATATTTTAAAAAAATCGAGATTAAAAAAACTGGCAGTAAAAACGCCAGCAAGAAATGTTGCCAAAAAAATCGTTAGCAGTCGATAATTTGGAATTGACCAATTCGACTCGCCGCCAATGGTTGGATCGCTCAGGGCAAGCTTTTTCATAATTGACTTTTTCCCCATCAGGTACTATTATATAACAAGTCTTAGCCTGATTCACGGAGGTATCACCGTGGCACCGAATCACGACTGTTCGGAGAGGCTGGTAGTGAAGGGAACGGTAGTTGTCTTACGCAAGAGCAGACTGGTACTGCGTTGCGCGGTCTGCAATTCTCAGTATTACTGGGACGCGAGCAGGTTGATTAAGCTCACTACCTGCGAGGTTTGTCCGAGGGTAATACTCGCCGATACAGCAACGAACACTTCGATGGCAACCTTGGCAGGTAATGCCATCACCTGCAACTGTGGTCGCGTCCACATTGCGGCCTGAGAGGCCGCCAAGAACAATCATTCTGGTCCTTGCCCGAATCACTCGGGCAAGGCAATTTATTTAAAAAATATTATGAAAAAAGTAGAGAGCAAGAAAGCTAAAGATTTAGAAGAGAGAATTGCTGAATTAACCGCTGGTTGGCAGCGAACTCAGGCTGATTTTGTTAATTTCAAAAAACAGGCCGCTGATGAGCGAATCAAATTAATTCAAGGCGCTGGCGCTGACATTATCGATCAACTTTTACCCGTTTTAGATCATTTTCAACTGGCAGCCAAGCATTTACCAAAAGAATTAGACACTGATAATTGGGCTCAAGGAATTAAACAAATCGAAAAACAGTTTGAAAATATTTTGTTTGAAAATGGTTTAGAACGGATCGATTCGATTGGTCAGGAATTCAGCCCTGAATTACACGAAGCAATTGAGGAAGTCGATTCCGACCAAGCATCTGGGATTATCGTTGAAGAAATTTTATCCGGCTACAAATTTGCTGGTGGAATATTGCGCCCAGCAAAAGTCAAAGTCGCAAAATAGATCTAAATAAATTTGCCATTATTATCGCACTCATGATAAAATGGATTTAACTAAATAGTTAGGAGGATTATGCCTGAAGGCAAGAAGATTTTGGTTGCTGAAGACGAACAAGCGATAGCCGAGGCCCTCAAATTAAAACTTGAACATTCAGGTTTTGTTGTGACCGTGGCTTCAAACGGTGAAGAGGCACTCGAAGAGGCAAAGAGCGGAGATTTTGATTTGATTGTCCTGGACTTAATTATGCCAAAACTTGATGGTTTTGGTTTTCTTGAGGGCGCCAAAAAAGCTGGTATTGAAACTCCGGTAATTGTTGCATCCAATTTAAGCCAACCCGAGGATGAAGAAAAAGCCAAGGCACTTGGTGCAAAAGATTTCTATATTAAATCAAATGTTTCTGTTGCCGAGATAGTCGAAAAGATTGGTGCGATTCTCGAGTAAATTCGTCTGTGTAAGGAGGGGAGTGATTAGTGACGACAAGTTGAAAGATATTCTCTTGCGAGAGAATTATGTTTCGGCTGAAAATATCGCTAAAGCTGAAGAAAAAGCCAAGGAGCGTGGCTCGTCTTTTGTTGACTGGCTTTTTGAGGAGGCAATAATTAGTCAGGACACACTAGGGCAGGCTGTCGCAGAGGCCTACGATATTAAATATGCTGACTTGGGATCTAATCCTCCTGTAAAGGAGCTGCTTTTGAAATTACCCGAAGCTGTCGCCAAAAAGTTTAAAGCCGTCCCGTTTAAAGAAGACGCGACAAAGGTTATAGTTGCTACCGATGATCCAAAGCAAACTGGGATTGTGACAGAAATGGAAAAGTTTTTTGCTGGAAAAAAAGTTGAAATTTACTATGCAAACACACAAGATATTAATGACCAATTTATTAATTTCCGCCGGACACTAAAAACTAGATTTTCAGAAATTATAGAGAAATCGGAAAAATTCGCGCCAGAAGTGCTGTCTGAAATTTTTAACGATGCAATAAATTTTCATGCTTCAGATGTTCACTTTGAGCCGCAAGAAACTGAAACCATCATTCGCTTTCGTGTCGATGGTGCCTTGCAGGAAGCTGGAAAAATTCCAAAAGAGTATTACGAGAATATTCTAAATCGAATAAAGGTTGAGTCGCATTTGAGAATTGACGAACATACTGCAGCCCAGGACGGTTCTATGCGCTACACTAACCCAGAAGGTTACGTTGATATGCGTGTTTCTGTGGTTCCAATATTAGATGGTGAGAAAGTTTCTATACGTCTGCTTTCTCAATACGTTCGAAGCTTCACAATGTCTGATCTTGGGTTAGCCCATGACGATGAGGAGCGACTTGAGAAATTTTCAAAAAAACCTTTCGGTATGATTTTGGTTACCGGTCCGACTGGCTCAGGAAAAACAACTTCCTTGTATGCAGTTCTAAAAATGCTAAATACGCCTGACAAAAATATTACCACTATTGAAGACCCGGCTGAGTATCGAATTACTGGGGTTAACCAGATCCAAGTAAACTCTCAAACTAACTTAACTTTTGCTAAGGGGCTTCGGTCAATTGTTCGTCAGGATCCAGATATTATTCTTGTCGGAGAAATACGTGATAACGAAACAGCTGAAATTGCTGTTAATGCGGCTCTTACTGGCCATCTTTTGCTTTCAACTTTTCATGCAAACGATGCTGCTACGGCTGTACCAAGATTACTTGATATGGAAATTGAACCGTTTTTATTATCATCAACATTGGAAATAATTATTGCTCAGCGGTTAGTAAGAAAGCTTTGTGAAAAATGCCGTAAAAGCTTGTCACTATCAACAGCTCAGATCAAAGAAAAATATCCTGAAGCCGCTAAATATTTACCAGAAAAGGCTTCTCTCTACGTGGCTCCCGGTTGTGAAGCTTGCAACCATAGCGGGTTTAAAGGTAGAACAGCAATTTTTGAAATGATAGAAATGACTAAGGAAATTAAAGCCAAAATCATGGAGCATCCATCATCAGAGGAAATCCGCCAGATTGCAACTAAAGCTGGGAATCGCACCATGTTTGAAGATGGCTTGGATAAAGTATTGGCCGGTGTCACTACATTGGATGAATTAATACGCGTAGCAAATCCTCCGGAGTAGTATGGTGGAAAAAAAGCTTGAGAAAAAAACTACGCAGAATAAACTAAGTTTTTTTACCAATTTAATGATTGGTGAAGAAAAAGATTTTTTTATTGAGAACCTTTCGGTGCTACTTGCTTCTGGTATGCCAATTGTCGCCGCACTTCAGTCTTTAAAGGAGGAGGTTAGGTCAGGTGCGCTTAAAAAAATTATCACAGAGCTTTTAGATGATATTGCTTCTGGAGCTACGCTCTGGCGTTCGATGGAGAAAGCTGGAATATTTCAAAAACATTTTATCTCACTTATTCGTATTGGAGAACAATCAGGCAGGTTATCGGAAAACTTAAAGATTGTTGCACAAAGTCAGTCCAAAGATAAAATGTTTAGGTCTAAAATTCGTTCGGCAATGGCGTACCCTTTGTTTGTTTTTTTCCTCATTCTTTTTGTTGGCTCAGGCGTTACCTGGTTTATTTTACCGAAATTATCTACGGTTTTTTCCCAGCTTCATGTGAAATTGCCAAAAATTACCATTGCTCTTATTTCATTTGGAAATTTTCTTCGAGCCGACGGTCTAATATTTGTCCCATCATTTCTTGGTGGTTTGCTACTGCTTGTGTATTTTATTTTCTTTTTTCCTTCAACAAAATTTATCGGACAGGCAATAATTTTTGCTATTCCTGCAACCAGAGGCATATTGCTGCAATCAGAACTTTCTCGGTCCGGTTATATTCTTGGAAGTTTGATTGATGCTGGCATGCCAATAGTTGAAGCACTGGATGCTTTAGCTGACTCTTCAACAATTACAGCGTACACCAAGTTCTACACAGCAGTTTCAAAAACTATCAGTGAGGGAAACAGTTTCCAGAAAAGCTTTGCAAGTTACAAAGGAAGTGCAAAGTTAATGCCGAAAACAATTCAACAAATGATAATAGTTAGCGAGCAGTCTGGAAGTTTGTCAGAAACATTAATCCGAATTGGTCAAATGTACGAGGAAAAAGCTGATGTCTCAGCAAAAAACCTAGCAACAATTTTGGAACCCGTATTTCTGGTTATTGTTTGGCTCGGAGTCCTATTTGTCGCACTTTCAGTAATTATGCCGATTTACGGTTTGGTTGGCGGCATGAATAGCGCTATTCAATAGTATGAAGAAAAGAACCGGTTTCACTTTAATTGAAGTTTTGCTCTCGGTCGCAACAATTACGGTGATCGCTGGATTTTCGGTTCCTCTTTATTTGCGATCACAAAATAAAAACGATTTGGATGTTGCTGCCCAGAGTTTTGAGCAGGCACTTCGTCGGTCACAGGTATTATCAATCTCGTCTCAGGGTGATTCATCGTGGGGTGTTCGAATTGATCCAGGCAATATTACATTGTATAAAGGCACAACCTATGTTGGCCGTGACGCGACCTATGATGAAATAACAACATTTCCAACCAACATGACATTGTCGGCACCGACTGAAATTTATTTTGCAAAAATGACTGGTGTTCCAAATTCAACTCCATCTTTAACAATGACTTCGGTGCAAAACGATTCAAGGACTATCACAATAAACGCTAAAGGCGTGGCAGATTTTTAATGAAAAAATATCTACTAAAAACTAGAAAATCATATAGTATAGTTGAAGCGCTTTTGGCCGCCGCTCTTTTCTCTCTGGTTGTAACAGCTTTTTCTGGCGCTTATATATATGGCAGAGAGAGCACTGCATTGGCTGGCAAACGCGACCGTGCCCACTTTGTAGCCAAGGAGGGCCTAGAGGCGGTGCGAAATATTCGTGACAACGCCTGGGCTAATTTGTCTGACGGCAATTATAGTTTAGCGGTCTCAGGCACGACATATTCTCTTGTGCCAGTTTCAACACCAGACGTAACTGACATTTTTTCTAGAGCGATTAATATCTCTACGGTTGATTCGAAACGTAAAAAAATTACCTCAACTGTCACTTGGGTACAAAATTTGCAACGCTCTGGATCAATTGCCCTTACAACTTACTTAGCTAACTGGTCAACAACAGTTTCGGTCAATAAAGGCGGCATGCTCGTTTACAGTAATGGTGGTACTACGACAGATGCCATGGAGTACAAAATTTTTGATGCCAATACTAACACTTGGAGTGCCGCCGCCGCGACTTCTGATGTCGACGGTGCAACAACCAACAAGGTCATGCGAGCAGCCAAACTTTACTCTTCGACTACTAGAAATGAAAAAATTCTAATTTCCCGGCACTACAATGGAGTTAATCAATACATCTATTCTCAAGTTTGGAACGGAACTACTTGGAATACACCGACATTAATTTCGACAATTCCAGCGATCACCTTTTTGGATGTTCAGAATTTCGATGGGGTTTATTTGGCAAATGGTGATTTTGTCACCATGTACTCCGATAACACTACAACGCCAAAATTTCGAGTTTGGAACGGTTCAGTTTGGGGTTCCGCAGTTTCGGCCCAAATTTCTGGTGGCGTACCTGTCTACATTGTAATGAAAGTCCGGCCTGGAACTAGCGAGATTATGGCAATAGTATTCGACAATCAATCTGACACAAACTCCCAATACTATGATGGCACAGGCTACACGACAGCCGACTGGACTGCTCACTCTGAGCACTCGACTCAGGCGCCGGTTGCTACAAAACGATTAATTGATTTTGATTGGAGCCCGCTTTCCCCAACTAAGGGCCTAATGGCTTTTAGCAATAATCAAAATGATCGCTCAATCCGCTACAAAGTTTTCACTGCTAACGGTACAGGAGGCGGAAGCTGGAGTAATACCACGAACGGGGCGAATCAAGGATCATCTCCTACCAGGTTAGCTGCTATGAGAGTGATGGCTAGACCGAGTAGTAATGAGTTCCTGGTTTGTAGTCAAAACACGGTACCACAAGTAATTTGCTATCGGGCAGACATTACTCCAACTTTAACAAATCCAACTAATCAAATTGTTGCGACTTTAGCTGATGCCGATATTCAAAAAGCCTATGATGTCGGCTACGAAATGGCGGGAGTAAATGCAATTGCCCTTTACGCTAATCAAAGTGTGACACCACAAATAAAAAAGTATAATCCAACAACAAATACCTTTGATGCCGCTGCCACTACAATCAATAATCTTGGTTCAAACTTAAAAACCGTACGGACCATAGCAAATCCAACGACTAATGATCTAATGATACTTTTGGGCGAGCAGAATAGATCGCTGTCTTCAATTGTTTGGAATGGAACAGCCCATGCAGTCTATGGATCTGCTGACGCCTGGGGTTTCAATAATCATGTTTCATCTGGCGCCTCGCCTGAGGATTATTATTATGATTTCGCTTGGGACATTTTTTAAAAACTCAAAATTCGAAAGTTAAAATGCAAAATTGTAACTCAAAATCAGAAAATTTAAATCAAAAAGGATTCACTTTAATTGAATTGTTGTTGTATATCTCACTAACTGGCATTATTTTACTTTCAGTTTCAGTTTTTTATTTTGAAACTTTGCGTTCCAGAGTAAAAAATCAGACTATCGCTGAAGTCGAACAGCAGGGAACAATCGCCATGGAACAGATTACGCAGGCCATTCGCAATTCAAGTAGTATTGCCTCCCCTGCCGTTGGTACTTCGGCCGCAGCTATCACATTGACGTCAACTACACCGGCAAAAAACCCAACGGTTTTTGATTTAACAACTGGCACCATTAGAGTTTCAGAAGACGCGCTTGCTCCAGTTAACTTAACGACCCCAAAGGTTGCAATCACAGCACTTAACTTCCAAAACCTCTCTGCTGCGTCGACCAAGGGGGTAATAAAGGTATCTTTTACAGTCAGCTATATTAATAATTCTGGTCGCAATGAATATGATTTTTCAAAAACTTTTACTGGGGCAGCTAGTTTAAGATGAATAATATTTATTACAAGATACACCAGCCCAAGGCTGGTCGGCCTCTGGTCGAAACCAAACCAGGATACGTTACATTAATAGGTGTCCTTGTTGTTTCTGCCGTAGGTTTAGTTGTAGCAACTTCAATGCTTTTTCTTGGATTATCTTACTCTCGTTCTTCGTTGGCGTTATCCCAATCTGACATTGGCAAATCACTAGCAGATGCTTGTGCCGAAGATGCACTTCAGCGAATCAGAGATAACACCGCTTACTCCGGTACTAATAATTTAACAATCAACGGCGATAGCTGCACCTCGACTGTAACAGCTGGCGTTGGTCAGATTCGAACAATTGACTCCAGCGGTACAATCAATGGTGTGGTCAGAAAAGTTAAAGTTACCATTAGCCAAATTTCGCCAAAGATTATTATCTCCTCTTGGCAAGAGGTGGCAGATTTCTGATATAATAGTTTAAATAGTTAAATAAATGGAGGGGATTATGAGATTTAAAACAAAAAAAGGTTTCACACTGCTTGAAATTCTTTTGGTCATCGCTATCATCGCAATTTTGGCAGCAATCGTTATTATTGCTATTAACCCAGCAAAACAACTTGCTGATTCGCGAAATGCACAGCGTCAAACAGACGTTGAGACAGTGTTAAACGCTACTTATCAGTATGCTATCGACAACAGTGGATCAATGCCAACTATCCCGACTGGTTCTTGTGCTCTTGTTGCTGCTAACCAAATCTGCAAAGCCACCGCAACTGGCACCTGTTCGGCTGGAGTTGATCTTTCTGTTTTGACCACAGCTCAGAAATACGTTACATCACTGCCAATTGATCCTACAACATCATCAACTGATGGCACCGGTTATTACATCTCCAAAAGCGCTAATAACAGAATTACGGTTTGTGCGCCAAGTGCTGAGCAAGGTAAAACAGTTAGTGTGACAAAATAATTAGTATTTTTAATAGGAGGAGATTATGGGTTGTGTAAAAAAATGTAAAACAAAAAAAGGTTTCACACTGCTTGAAATTCTTTTGGTCATCGCTATCATCGCAATTTTGGCAGCAATCGTTATTATTGCTATTAACCCAGCAAAACAACTTGCTGATTCGCGAAATGCACAACGTGAGACCGACGTAAATACAATTCTAAATGCTGCCTATCAGTATGCAGTCGATACTAATGGGACAATTCCGGCAACAATCACAACAACACCGACGGCTGTTTGTGCAACTGGCGGAACTTGCACTGGTTTAATTGATCTTGGTGTTTTGACAGCCAGCGAAAAATATTTAACCTCTATTCCAAAAGATCCAACTGGTGGAACGGTGAATAGCGCAGGATATACAATCTTAAAAACTGCCAACAACAGAATTACAGTGGCGGCGCCAAGCGCAGAAAATAGCAAAACGATTAGTGTAACAAGATAACAATAGGGTATATATGGCTGGAGGGGCAGGCGAAGTACTAGTTTCAAAAAAAAGATTGGATAGCTTGGTGGTTTCTACAAATAGAATTGCAAGAGGCAATTTGGAAAAAAGAGTTATCCAATCCAAAGGCGGAGACGAGTTGTCAAAACTCGCCTCTTCTTTGGAATCTTTGCGCAAAGGTTTATTGAAAAGAAAAAAATCTAATCTGAAAGATATTTCAGTTCCAGCGAATGTTGACGAGAAAGTTGGGGAGTTAGAGAAAATGAATAAGTTAATGATCGGTCGAGAATTGAAAATGATTGAGCTGAAAAAAGAAATTGAAGAATTGAAACAGGGTAAAAATATTCCACAAACGGTAGTTGATAGCAGGTACTCTGACGGCATTAAACTAGAAGAAAGCGTTGTTGAGTCTCTGGAAAATGAATATGAGAAAATGATTCAAGCGTCAGATCTAAAAAGAGATCAAAAAGAGTTAATAATTACCAAACTGCAAGTTTTGCTATCAGATAGTAAACGGCACGAACAAGCGCTAAGGGATTTATCATGAGCCAAAGCAAGGAAAAATTAGTCCAGTCATTCGAAGAGTTATTTTCGATCGAAAAAAAAGCTCATGATTATTATCAGGAACTTCTGTTAGAAAAAGAAACTGCCCATGAAAAAGAGGTTATTCAGGGAATTCACGATGACGAAGAGCGACACATGAAGATTGTCCAAGATATTTTGGAAATTATAAAGGAAGTTAAATGACAATTAAAAAAAGATTTATAATATATTTCGGTGCCATCTTTCTAATCTTTGGATTTTTTGGATATTTCTCAATTCGGGGTACGACGACGATAGAAGATTATTTGAAAAAAAATTTGCCTAAAGCAATCGAAGACGTTCAGAAAAATTCTAAGCTCGATGTCACAGCCCAACTGATACGATATGACGACGAAGTCCTGACTCAGTCAATTAGGAACTACGCTTTCACAGGCGACATAAAATGGAAAACTCGCTACGATAAATATCTTCACAAGC
>Ga0194044_10000404_pt1 | contig 21391 bp, 19 predicted proteins | sample JunL4417m_MetaG_FD_155460 | JGI IMG/M metagenome (GOLD analysis project Ga0194044, IMG submission 155460) | Anoxic zone freshwater microbial communities from boreal shield lake in IISD Experimental Lakes Area, Ontario, Canada - Jun2016-L442-17m | ecosystem: Environmental > Aquatic > Freshwater...
AATCTCATCTGCCGAGTCTCCTGTAACCACCATGTCCGATTCATAACCCACCTCCACGGTGATTTATAAACCGGACAGATTATGTGCTACAAACCCGGACAGTTTATCTGCTCTCTACATCGGATGTTTCAAGTGATTGACCTCAGACCGCCTTCATGATATTTTTTTGCATGAACAATTATGTGAACCGGGGCCCCTCTAAAGCCCAACAACAAGTTCTTGCCCAGGCCGTATTATTGTTATGATGGTCAAGAATACCTTGGGCCAACGCAAGGACTACTTGCGCGACGCGTCGGAAACGGCCTGAATGAGGGCAGGTACGAAGCGGCCGAAGACACAATTTCATCGACAGAGGTTTTGGATGGCGACAAGAGATTTAGAACAGTTTTTTTCTCCGGAAGACCAAACTGTAGCTGTCCCAAAAACTTTCTTACCTGTTTTTCCGGAGGAAACGGCCATCCTAGAAGCCATTCCTGAAATTGTTGCCGGAAATTTAAGACTGGGGAAGACGAATTTTTTGTCTTGGGTGGATTTCACCCTGGAGCATCCTGATGAAATCTGGGAAATAGGCGAATGGGACCAGAGGAAGATTTGTCATTACCTGAGTTTTCTCGAGTTGGATGGTAGACGACCTGTCTTTGCCGTTGAGGTTTGTACATATGATGACCTGATGGAGGTCAACGATTACTCACTCATTGTAGATGAATCTGAACTGGTTGGGCTAAGGTCCGGGAGACTGGTCTACAGCCGCGCAAAAGAATGGGAAAGGGAACGTCTCGTCCGAACCCTCAATGACCGGGCTCTCCTCAAATACGATGAGGATTGCCTCGACGAGGCAAGAGAACTCATAGATGTTGCTATTCGCGTGAGCGGAAGTGGAACCGCCTATCTATTCAACAACCGAGGACTCATTAGCTGGAAAATGTCCAAGACTGATCAGGCTAAAGAAGATTTTCTGGAGTCCATTAGCCTGGACCGGACCAATGGAGATCCATACTTTAACATAGGCCTGATCTACTTTGATGAGTCTAATTATCGGCGCGCACTCCAATACCTTAGAAAGGCCGTGGAGATCAACCCTGTGGATAGCCAGTTTCTTACGGAACTGGGACATCTCTACCTGGAGTTGGAACGCGAAGAAGATGCTCTGAAACTGTTCCGAAAAGCTTTTGAGAATGCCCCAGACGATCCCCAAGTAGATTTTCATCTTGGTCATTACTTTCTCTACAAGAAACGTAAACCCAGGCATGCGGTGAAATACTATTACAAGGGACTGAAAAAGGATCCGGATGACCAGTTTGCACTTGCGGATCTGGCCGTAGCTCAGTGGGTCCTGGGAAACAGACGTAAGACTCTGGAAATAAATAAAATTCTTCAGCGTAATGCCCGTCTTATGCCGTACACTATAAGCCGGCTCGTCTATCTAAATGTCGAAATGGGGAATTACGAAAAGGCTTTGAAATACTATCGTAAAGCTCTCACCCACGCTGAACCCTTTGAACCGGAATGGCTTCACTACAATGCAGCAGTTGTTTATGCAATGACCGGTCGAGCAAAACAGGCCCTGGACATCCTTGACCTAGCAGTAAAGGCCGGGGGGGAAGCTGTAGTGAAAAGAGCGATGACGGATAAGGCATTGCGGCAACTCAAAAGCACGTCGGACTTTAAGAGACTCATCAAGCTGTCCGCCAGACGGCGCACCCGTTGATCCGCCGGCGGATCGCCCATTGTCCAAAGAAAATAATGCAAGATGAGGCGTTGATTCTCCTCTACGAACGACAAGACCTGATTTCGCTCCGCGTGCAAACCGCGCGTTTTGCTTAGTTACCAATTTTATGGTGAAGCTGTATTAGTGGATGAGTTGCTGATCTTGCACCCTTGGAGAGCAGGCTGGTTCAACGGTGTACTTTACGGAAGGATTAACTAACAAGTCTCCTTCCATGAAATTTCGTCCTATGAGCATCGGATATTCAAACCCAGTCCGGTCGACTAAATTGACGTCCACTTCTTTGAACACACTTCCGAGGCATATCCCAAGACTGACGACGAGACGCTTCTGAAATCGCCCGAAATGACGCTTGATTCTTCTAGCGCCCACGGCTGGACATTCAATTATTTTTTCTGTGCCTTGGCAATCCGATATTCTTAGCTTTACCCAGTTCTGTCCATCACGTTGGAACTCAGTGACGTCAGCGGCATGCAAGGAACAAGTCACTGCACCTGTGTCCAGTTTTGCCGATATAAAAATGTCTCCAGGGTGAATGGAAACTTTCTCAACCCATCCGACCACCAGATTGCCCTTGCTCTCTCCTGGTGCATTGGATTCAATTGAGATCATTACAATGAGGGATAAGAGAAAAAATGTTATGAGGCGCCTCTCTGAGTTTGAAGAGACTGTTTCCATAACGCTTATGCCCTCTCTCCTTTATACAGACCATGCTGCACTTATTCGCGCTGGGACCAGCCAGAATATTAATAATTATAACACATGACGATTTTTTCCGCAAAACTAAACGGTCTCTCCCTGGCCCTGAGGCAGGACCGTTGACATACAACATGGCCAGGTATATAAGAGTGCAATTCTTATTTAAGAGTACAGTTTTGAGTAATTTAATAAAGAATATTATTAGGTTAAGCTTTATTTTTGGCAGATCCCCGAACTGGGCGGGAGTGAGTATTTTTTGAATAAACTGTATGTTTGGGGTCTGGCATCACTTCTCACTATTATAGGTTTAGGGCTGTTCGCTTACAAGGCCTATTTCCTTGCTTTCCCAATACGACCCGATACCAGTGTCAGAGTGTGGAATGTCGAAACTCACATCAGTTTCGAGGCGAAAGAAGAGCCGGCGAAAGTATCGATTATTGTTCCCATGAGCACTGCCCGGTTTGCCATCACCGGAGAATCTTTCATCTCCAGCGGTTATGGCATTCTGGTGTCGACGGAAGACAGAAACAGACGGGCAACATGGTCAATCCGCAAAGCCACAGGCAAGCAGAACCTTTACTATCAGGCTACGGTCCGGACCGTGCGGATCGCCGTGCTTACACCTGAAGAAGAGCCACCGAAACCTTCAGAACCTGCCTTCCAAGGCTTATCACTCGAAGCAGCTACATCTCTCTTGCAGGAAGTCAGAGCCAAATCCGCCGACACTGTCAGCATGGTGTCAGAGCTCATAAAGTGGCTTAACGAAGAGCCGCCCAGGCCGCCTGTGAAGGTTCTTCTTGGGGATCAGCCCAAGACTGAAAAGAAGGTCGAAATGGCTGTAAGATTGCTGGCTCAGGCAGGAATAGTTGCGAGATCTGTACATGGGATTCGGCTGCATGAAGAGAAGTTTGATTTCTCCAAAAATATACCTCTGATTCATTGGCTTGAGGTTTATCACAACAAGAAATGGCTTTCATTTAATCCGGTGAGCGGTCGCCCCTCCGTTCCTGGTGATTGGCTAGGCTGGTGGCGAGGAAAGCAAAATCCAGTTGCATTGGAGGGAGGAGATAAGCTACGTGTGCGGGTCGCCATTAGCCCAAGATTGGAAGAAGGAATCATTGCAGCACAAGAAACCGGTTCAGTTTCCAAGCCGCTATTGCTTAAATTTTCACTGTTCAGCCTTCCGGTGAGTACACAGGCTGTTTACCGAGTGCTGCTCATGATTCCTGTAGGTGCCTTTTTATTGGCAATATTCAGGAATATAATCGGGATCAAGACCTTCGGGACCTTCATGCCGGTTCTTATCGGTCTCTCATTCCGAGAGACCGGCCTAGGCACCGGAATCATTCTCTTCAGTATTGTGGTCGCTATGGGTCTGACCATACGCTTCTGGCTGGAGCGCCTGAAGTTGCTTCTTGTGCCGAGGCTGACCGCCATATTGACGGTGGTTGTGTTGTTGATGGTTGCACTGAGTGTTTTTACTCATAGCCTAGGTATGCACCGGGGTTTGTCGGTCGCATTGTTCCCAATGGTGATTTTGACAATGACCATTGAGAGAATGTCGATAGTGTGGGAGGAGCGGGGGCCTGGAGAAGCTCTAACTTCCGGATTGGGGAGCCTGTTGACGGCCATTGCGGCGTTTCTCGTCATGAACATCAAAATAGTTGAGCATCTCATCTTCGTGTTTCCGGAATTGCTCCTCGTCTTATTGGCATCAACACTGATCTTGGGACGCTACTCCGGCTACCGCCTGATGGATCTCCACAGGTTTAGAGTTGTGGCAAAAGGGTAGCTCAATGCTGGTAACTCCCAACAGACTTCGGACGCGTGGGATCCTCGGTATCAACAGACGGAATGCCCAATATATCTTCAGATACAATCCTCGTCGTCTGTACCCGCTCGTCGACGATAAGTTGCGGACGAAAGAACTCGCCATACGTCATGGGATAGCTGTTCCGGATCTTTATGGAGTCATCGAGATGGAAGGTCAGGTCAAGGGGATGCCGCAACTTCTCAAAGCATATTCGGACTTTGTAATCAAACCGGCTCACGGAAGCGGAGGAGCAGGCATTCTTGTGGTCTCAGGCCGATTGAACGGAAAGTTTCGTGAACATGGCGGCGAAATCATAGCCATGGATGAAATAGGTTATCATGTTTTCAATATTCTCGCTGGGTTGTACAGTCTCGGCGGGCAGACAGACAAAGCCATAATAGAGTATTGCGTACAATTTGATCCGATGTTCGAATCCATCAGCTACCGGGGTGTGCCCGATATTAGAATAATTGTTTTTTTAGGTGTTCCAGTGATGTCCATGGTACGTTTACCGACTCATAATTCTAACGGTAAAGCCAATCTCCATCAGGGAGCCATTGGTGCAGGGATTGATATGGCCACAGGCAAAACGCTGGCAGCCGTGTGGAGAAACCAAATAATAGAAGAACACCCCGATACGGGAACTAAGATTGCCGGAGTCAAGATCCCCAATTGGCAGCAACTATTGGAAATTGCTGCGCGATGCTACGAAATTACCGGGCTAGGATATCTAGGTGTGGACATAGTCCTGGACGCTGAGAAAGGTCCGCTCGTCCTAGAACTTAATGTCAGGCCAGGACTCAATATCCAGATCGCTAATGCTTCAGGACTGTTGTCACGACTTGAAGTGGTTGAGGAGGAACATGGTAATTTAGATGATCTAAAGACACGAGTTTCATTTGCCCGAGAGCATTTCGCGTCTGAAAAATCAAGTGTCTGAATTGTCGCACCATAGCTCTACGTACTATCCGTCGGCCTTAATAATCGCACTGGTTCAAGCCAGATAAAGCCTAACCGGCGAGAAGGCTGTTCTCCATGGCTTCCAGGTGTGCCTGTAGATCTTCCCATCGTGCTTCCAATTTCTTGATATCTCCGGCAAGAATGGGCTCCTCTGCCAAAAGGGGCACGACGAGATCCCGCTGCGTGCAAATCGACGGGTCAGACAGCAGGGTTTCTAGTTCCTTTCTCCTTGATTCCTTGACCTCGATCTGTTTTTCAAGCCTTTGAATCTCTTCCCTTATGGGTGTCTGTTGCTTAAAGAGAGCTAACCTCGTCTGGGCCTCCCTCCGCTTGCGTTCTTTTCTGGATTCTTTCCCCGCAGAGTCGGTAATGTCTGGAGCAGGTGGCTTCATCTCAACCGTAGAGGCTTCTCCTTGTTCAGACTCCAGTTGTGTTTTTTTTTGCCAATAATCGTCGTAATTACCGAGATAATAATCCGGATTTCCTCCGTCGATCTCTAGTATCCCCGTGCATATCTCGTTCATGAGACGACGGTCGTGGGTAATAAGAACCAGTGTTCCCTCGAATTTTTTTAAGCCGTCTTCCAATATCTCGCAGGATGGTATGTCCAAATGGTTTGTAGGTTCATCCATGAGGAGGAAATTCGGTGGGTTGAGGAGGATCTTGGTCAGGGCCAAACGGCTCTTTTCTCCGCCGCTCAACACTTTGATCTTCTTGTAAACATCATCTCCGGAGAAGAGGAACGCGCCTAATAGGTTGCGAACTTCTTGTTCAGTAATACCAAGTGAAACAGAGTGGGATTCCTCGAGTACCGACAAGTCCGAGTTCAGGCTTTCGGACTGGTGCTGGGCAAAATAGCCTGGCTTGACCATGTGGCCGTAAGCAACTGTTCCCCCCTCATGAGGCAGGATGCCGGCCATTATCTTCATGAGGGTAGATTTACCGGCTCCATTAGGTCCAACCAGACCGATGCGGTCACCGCGTTCAACAACGAAGTTGAACCGGTTGTAAACTGTTAAGTGGTCGAAACGTTTGATCAGATCTGTTATCTCAATTACCCTTCGTCCAGATGGAGTTGGCTGTGGGAACTTGAATTTCAAAGTCTTGGGCCGCTGCGGTGGCTGAACTAGCTCAATCTTCTCCAACATTTTTATCCGGCTTTGGGCCCGGCTGGCAGTCCTCGCCTTTACTCTATTCTGATTTATGAATTTCTGGATCCGCTTGATTTTTTCCTGCTGGTTCTTGTATGAAGCCAGAAGGACGTCTTCCTGCATCTGGCGGTTTCTCTCGTAGTCGTCGTAATTGCCTGTATAAAGGGTCACCTTACCTCTGTCCACTTCTACGAGCCGGTGAATTAGTCGGTTCAGAAACGCCCTGTCGTGCGAAACCAATACAAGTGCGCCCTTGAAACCGATCAAATATTCTTCGACCCATAGAAGGCTCTCAAGATCCAGGTGATTAGTCGGCTCGTCCAGGAGAAGAACATCGGGTTCTGCCAGAAGGATTTTGGACAAAGCTACTCGCATCCTCCATCCACCTGAGAATTCGCTCCACCGTCGACGAGTATCCGCTGAGGTGAATCCGAGTCCCTGGAGAACTTTTAATGCTCTCGCTTCAAGCGTGTAGCCTTGGTACCGCTCGAACTCGTGCTGTAGCCGACCGTGTTCCTCAACCAAGGATTCCGTGTCAGCGCTGTTTTCCGACAGAAGCTCCATCTCGCTTTCTAAACGAGTAAGACTGTCTCTGATCTCTCGGAGTTCATCGGAAACGTTCATAACCTCCTCCAGAATTGGACCGTCGTTGCCACGTATAAGCTCCTGGTGGAGAATCCCCATCCTTATTTTCTTTTCAATGGATACTTCTCCTTCGTCAGGAGAGATGACTCCTTCCATCATTCCAAGGATCGTTGATTTCCCGGCACCGTTGGGGCCGACGATCCCAATTCGTTCTCCGCGGTGAACGCTGATGTTAACCTGTTGGAAAAGGGGTTTCCCGTTGAAGAATTTTGCAACAGTATTCAGAAAAATCAAAATTTCACTCCAAAACCTAAAAAATCTTAGCCGGCCGCAAAAAGGTTCGGCACATGAATTTGCAATCGTCCTATGTCACACGGCGCCACGGTTCACGTAATAGTGAAAATATAACAAAAAAACAACTGACGCTATCGCACGTGACAAATTTAGTGCACATCCTCTGCTATAATGGCTGATCATTTCATTTGTATATCGTCTCATCGTCGGATATTGAGTAATACCATGAAAAATGATCTGGTGAGGAAGATAACGCGTCTCGTAGGAAAAGCCATTGGTGATTTCGGACTAATTGAAAATCGCGACCGTATCTTGGTGGCACTGTCAGGCGGCAAGGACTCCTGGTCGCTTCTTTATTCTTTGAAAGCAATTCAGCAAAGGGCTCCGATAAAATATGACCTGGGAGCGGTGACGGTTCATCCCGGCCCCTCTGGTTTCGATTGCGGGCTTATTGAAGAAAGGCTGATCAAAGACCGCATTTCCTATCATCTTATTCGCGGCCGCATTGTCGATGTGATCAATGAAAATCTTGAAGAGGGCACTAATCCCTGTTCATTTTGTTCACGATTGCGTAGAGGCTTGCTCTACACATACGCTGCTGATAACGGCTGGAACAAGATAGCGCTTGGCCATCATATGGATGACTTTGTTGAGACCCTTCTTCTCAACATGTTCTTCAATGGGACGATAAAAGCGATGAGTCCCGACCTTTTAGCCGACGATGGGAAAAACAGAGTCATCCGCCCGTTGGTATACGTTAAGGAGGAAATGACTCGGGAGTTTGCACAAAGCCTCGGAGTACCTATTTTAGGGTGCTTCTGCTCCTATCAGGGAATGAGCGGTTCACGTCGACAATGGGTAAAGTCACTCTTGACCAGTATTGACAAAGACGTACCTCATGTCCGTTCAAATATCTTGGCCTCCATGGGAAGGGTGCACTACCGGCACATGGTAAAGCGGTTGCAAAATAAGTCGTGTTGCTAGACCTGATGTGTAATGGCATAAAATCAAACTTTGTGACAATTCTGACTTATGCCGATTCGCTGCCCAATAGTAACAGTATGAGAGAAGAAATCTTTCAATGGTGAGGGTATCCCTGCCCGCAAATGTTGCATGAGGAAAGGGAAATTGGTATGAGCATTTATTGTTGGCAGAGGATCGTTTCGTAGAGATCTTGATTATAATATTAAAGGGAGAAGCATGCTGCGAATAGAGAGGATACTCGATGTTTACCGGAATCGTTGAAGGTCGAGGTCAGGTAACAAGGATAGATACCCAAGGCGGATTTGTGAGGATCAGATTTTTTACCGACCTTGATTTGTCCGACGTGAAACAGGGTGATTCGATCGCCGTGGATGGTGTTTGTCTCACGGCTACTTCGGCAGATACATCTAATCGGGAATTTGCAGCGGACGTTTCGCCTGAGACTCTCCGGGTGACTACCCTTGGCGAATTGAAGACCGGGGAGGGTGTGAACCTGGAAAAAGCAATGGTTCTTGGCTCACGCATCGGAGGACACATGGTATCAGGCCATGTGGACTGCGTCGGACGGATCCATGAGAAACGTCAGTCCGGTCCTGGTTTTCTCATAGGTATATCGGTAGACTCAGGGCACTATCTCATTGAAAAGGGCAGCGTAGCCGTGGACGGGGTGAGTCTCACGGTCAATAGTGTTCAGGGCAATCGCTTCTGGATCACGATCATTCCATATACTGCCTTGTTGACGGGGTTGACCCAAAAAAAGATCAATGATAGGGTAAATGTGGAATTTGACCTGATCGGAAAGTATATTGAGAAATTTCTACCGGCCAGACCGAAAGATTCCGGTATAGACGAAAAAACTCTTGAAAAATACGGTTTTATGTAAGGAGGATGCGCTCATGGGCGCGCTGGCCACCATTGAAGAAGGTATCGAAGAAATTAAGCAAGGCCGGATGGTAATACTTGTTGATGACGAAGACCGGGAAAACGAAGGCGATCTCACCATGGCTGCTGAGAAAGTCACTCCCGAAGCAGTCAATTTCATGACGAAATATGGCAGGGGATTGCTGTGCCTGTCCATGACCCCCCCGAAGATACAGTCGCTGGATATACCCATGATGGTTTCCAACAACAAGTCCCCTTACGGAACCGCATTCACGGTCTCAATTGAAGCATCGCGAGGCGTGACTACCGGGATCTCGGCTTACGACCGCTGTGTGACGATTCTTACGGCCGTAGACAAGGATGCTGTTCCTCATGACCTCATTTCTCCTGGTCATGTTTTTCCACTTATGGCTCGTACCGGTGGCGTTCTCGTACGAGCCGGCCAGACCGAAGGCAGTGTGGATCTGGCCCGATTGTCAGGGTTTGAGCCTTCAGGAGTGATTTGTGAGGTGATGAACGATGATGGGTCAATGGCCAGACTGCCCGACCTTATGGTCATGGCGGAACGACATGGATTGAAAATCTGTACTATCAAGGACTTGATTCAACATCGAATGCGAAATGAACGGCTGGTAAGACGTGGTGCTGAAACAGTCCTTCCGACCGAATTCGGAGGAGATTTCAGGCTTATAGTATACGAAAACGACGTGGACAAACACAACCACGTGGCGTTGGTAAAAGGTGAGATCAGTCCCGATGAAGCGGTGCTCGTTCGGGTGCATTCGGAGTGTCTTACCGGCGATGTTTTTGGTTCCCAAAGGTGCGACTGCGGAAACCAGCTTGAAAAAGCCATGCATATGGTGGAGGAAGCCGGAAAAGGAGTAATCCTTTACATGCAGCAGGAGGGACGCGGCATTGGCCTGTTAAACAAAATAAAAGCGTATGCCCTGCAAGACCAGGGTTGCGACACTGTTGAAGCGAATATCAGACTCGGTTTTAAACCGGACCTGAGGGATTATGGCATAGGGGCACAGATGCTCGCCGATCTAGGGGTAAGAAAGATGCGCCTGATGACCAACAATCCGACTAAGATCGTGGGTCTGGAAGGTTACGGTCTGGAGGTCGTAGAGCAGGTAGCGATAGTTATTGAGCCATGCTCGACGAATCTCCGTTATCTTAAAACCAAGCAAGATAAGATGGGCCACCTTTATGACGTAAAGAATCTTGTCTGATAAAGCATGGTTACATCTTGGTACCTCTTGGAGAGATTTCTTGGGAGCAAACTCTCACGGGTGCAGCGAGTCAACTAAAAACGAGGCTGTAGTAAGCCCGATTGACACATGACATGAGCAAGGCCTATAATTCTCAGCAAATCTTGTTGTGACATGGAGTTGTGAACTATTCGGAGGCTTTATGACCAGAATAGTCGAGGGCGTTTTGAATTGTGTTGGCCTGAAGTCCGCACTTGTGGCCAGCCGGTTTAACGATTTTATTGTCTCCAGGTTGATTGACGGAGCTGTCGACGCTCTTGTGCGACATGGCGCCATTGGGGACGACATAACGATAGTCAGGGTGCCGGGGGCTTTTGAGATTCCTCAAGTTGTTTCACGGATAGCCAAGTCTGGAAAATACGACATGGTAATAGCGCTTGGAGCGGTAATACGTGGCTCAACACCACATTTTGAGTATATTGCTGCCGAAACTACAAAAGGAATTGCCCAAGTGTCCATGGAAGCGTCTGTTCCAGTCGCATTCGGCGTGCTGACCACCGACACTATCGAACAGGCGATAGAACGGGCCGGATCCAAAGCAGGAAACAAGGGAGCAGAGGCTGCCGTGTCGGCGATAGAAATGGCCAACCTTTTTAAACAGATTTAGAAGGGGTTTTCAAACCCGCCATCTTTTTTATTTTTCAGCGTAAGTCTAAATTTTACTGTGCCTTCCAGACGCAAAACTCGTGAATTTGTACTACAGGTACTGTTCGCAGCCGACGCAAGGAATGAGGACCCCACGGAAACCTTGCCCTTCCTGGAGAGTCATTTCGATTCAAATCAGGATGAGGACCTGAATATGCATCGGGTCATTAGAGATTTCGCCAGGGACCTGGTGGGCGTGGTATCCGTTGACTATAAGGTTATCGACAAACTCATCTCTCACCTGTCTCACAATTGGAAGCTTACGAGAATCAGCCGAGTCGATAGGAACATACTGCGGATGGCTATTGCCGAGTTTACCCATTTTCACGATGTACCAGGCAAGGTCATTTTAAATGAGGCCATTGAGATCGGTAAGAAATACGGTGCTGAGAACTCGGCTTCATTCATAAACGGAATTCTCGACAGAATCCATGTCCTGGAAAGACGCCCCTCTTCTGCGTCAGAGTTGTGGGAGCTGCTTGATCGACTTGACGAATCTGACTCAAAGCGCTAAAATTATAGTCCAAATGGCGGAAGTTTTTTTCCGAGGTTTTTGCCTATGACGGCACACTCCAATAGCTCTGCAGAATTACTCCGCCAGGTACCTTCCACTGGGCCAATTAGAGTTTTGGCTTTTCTCGTGTTTCTAACGACCTGCCTCTGTTTTTCATTTATACCTTTTGTTCAAGCACAACTCGGCGACACGAGCGAACAAAATCCGTCAGAGAAAAGCAAAGAGGGGCGGGGAAATTCTTCTGCCGTAATCGGCGATTCGGGATACGTCGTATCTATCCCCGAAATAAAAATGAAAAGCATTATTGGGGATCAGTGGCAAAGATCGACGCCTGAAGCCGAAGAGCAGGAAAGACATGTTCCCTCAGGAGAGGAATTGCCGACCAAGGCCCCGGTCCATCGACTTCCGTTTGATCCTATTGACGGAGAATCTGTCGGTGTGGGATCCATTCAGGACCCCTCTGTAGATGCCCCCCCCGTAGAAGAGAGTCCGGTGCTAAGTGTTCCTCCGGATCAGTTGCCTGAAGAACCGGCTCCCGCTCGGGGTTCCGAGGAGAAGGAGCATGAAAACCTCCTATTAAAGCCTCCTCTCGCACCTGAAGAGATTGGCGATCTCCCCGCTGTGCCCCGCAAAGAAGTCATACGGAAGAAGCCGGTATATCGGTTGCCTGTTGTTCTGGATAATGAGCCATCCAAAGAGTCACCAAGAACAATTCCTTCGGAACGGACCGAAGTTCATGACATGAACGATCCGACAGAATGGATTCCTCTCGATACTCGGAGGGACCCGGAAATTGTATCATTGCAAGAACCTGAACTTGATCGAGGGTCAATAACAAAACCTGAGCACGGTCCTGTGGCGGAATCTTTGCACGAATCGAGTCTTGAACCACAGCCGATGCAAGTGCCGGAGCCGGATTCTCGTGAGGTTCAACCCGATGACTCCCGGTCGATGCCCCTCGAAGAAAAGCACCAGTCTAAAGAGACCATTCCTTCGCAAGAGAGTTTGGCTCCCCCCGTCAAGGAGTTCGTACTTTCCCCCTTGAATGAAGACGCGCGCGACAGCCGTGAAGCCAGGGATTATCTCAAAGAAACTGCTCCCATCCTCGAGGAACTTTCTCTTCTCATGACGAGGGCGCCTGCCTTGACTATGGAAGATTATGATCCCTCGGATGCTAACGCCGCCCCAGTACCCCAGGAAATTCTCATGAAGATGAATTCATTGAAACGAGAACTTCGAATTCTGGACTCAAAGACATTCGCAGTAATTCCACCTGCAAAGTATTCAGATTTTCATTCCCTGATCAGGCAGTCCATAACTCAGGCCTATCAGGCTTGCGACTCGATCACCAATTACTTTCAAGAGAATAAATCTGAAAACTTTCACAATGCCCTGGATCACTTACTGAAAGCAGGAGAGCTGATCCGAAGAACTCGTGTGCCGTTAGAGCAGGGTTAGACGTAGATTCCCAACACCTCGCCGCCTACAATTTTTTCCAGGATCACATGAAAGACCTTTCCCGTGAGAGGGCTCATTTCGGTTTTGACACGGACGGGTATATAGTTGTCGGTTCTTGCAACTAGGCTGCGTGTTATCAGATCAGGTCCGGATTCCAGAACGACTTTGAACGTTTTCCCAACAGATCTCTCAAAGAATCGCTTTCTCAAGTTTTCGGAGAGCATTCTTAGTTCGTCGACGCGGTGACGAGCTACCGTCGCGGGAACACGCGAGCCGAAGGAAGCTGCAGGAGTCCCAGGTCGAGGAGAAAAGGGGAAAACATGAAGGTAAGCTGCGCCGGAGTCGCGAGCGAGATCCAAAGTCTTCTGAAACGCGTCTTCATCCTCACCGGGGAAACCGACCATTAGGTCAAACCCCACACAGGCTTCCGGGATATTGCGTAATATCCTTGCGGTCAAGTCCCTAATGAATGCTGCGTCGTAGGGGCGCCCCATCCTCTTGAGTACACTGTCGTCTCCGCTCTGCACTGGGATATGAAAGTGCCTGCATATCGAAGGATGGCCTCCGGCTAACTCGATAAGACGAGGGGTTATGTCCTGAGGCTCTATAGAACTCATCCTGAAGCGCACTTCGCTACATTCTTGTACGACAGATTCCAACAGGTCTTCGAGTCGTAAGGGAGGATTGAGATCCCGGCCGTAGCTACCAAGGTGGATACCGGTAAGGACTATTTCTGCTGAACCTGCTTCTTTCAATGCTTGGGCATGGGATATTGCCCGCCCTAGGACTAAGCTCCGTGAAGGACCTCTCGCTAGAGGGACCACGCAGTAAGAGCAACATTGGGAGCATCCATCCTGGACCTTCAAGTAGGTTCTCGCTCGGCCGAGGGTGTCGGGAACTCCAAGATCAGCGAATTGAGAACTATACGAGGCCCCTCTTTGTTTACTCTCCGGCCCAGGTAACAGTTCTCCAGCCAGGAACTGGTCAAAACGGTCCTTGTCAAAGGTTCCGAGTATTTTTAATTTACCGGTAAACCTGTCCAGAGCACATGGGCTAACCTCCGCGAGGCATCCCGTAACAATCAGTTGTGCCGTTGGAAAGGTTCTTGTCAACTTTCCTATCAATCGACGCGACTTACTTTCCGCCCTGGAGGTTACGCAACAGGTGTTAACCAGGACCAGGTCAGGGTCCTTGAACGACGCGTCGACCGCATACCCCCTCATCTCCAGGAGGTGAGCCATTACGGCGGCTTCAGCCTGGTTGACCTTGCACCCGAGAACGTGGACCACGGCCCTTTTGCTTCGTTGACTGAATTTCGTTTTGATCGCTTTTGACATGGTAGTCTATACATGCTATCAATCCACGCAATCAGGGTCAATTATCCTGTGACAGGTAAAAATGGACAGTCGACCCTCAATTAATCCAAGTATCAGGGAGTGAACGCCCCTCAAAACATACTGATTATAGATTGAATTATCTTTTTCGGCTAATTCGATCTAATTTGAAACCGCGTCAAGTCGGAGGACTGTATTTGAGAAGAAATATATACAAAGTGTGTATTTTCCCGGTGGTACTTCTTCTTTTTTTAACTTATGCAAAGGCAGAAGAGTTGGACGCTACTCCCGCTGAAGATCAAGTAAGCTCTAGAGATACAACAGAGGGGATTTTCCGGATTAGGGCTCCGAACGGTTTCAAACGGGAGACAGTGGATGAGGCCGGTATTCATAAATGGAAAAAAGACTCAGGAGAAATATTTCTTGTACGGGGTGATCTTTTCCTGGATTCTGGCGACATGCTTTTCAAAGCAATTCGAAAGTCAGCGGAAAAGAATAAAGACATTCAAGAAGTTAAGACTCTGCGCTTGAAAGGGGGGAAGGCCATACTGTACAAGGAAAAGCCTCCCGAAGACCCAGGGCGACTCAGGTCTTGGCGCCTGGTGGTAATTGCTGACAAGAAAATAATCAACGTGGATTTTACAGCTCCTGCAAGAGATTTTGAATCTTTCATCCCGGCTTTTGAGGAAGCCGTAAAATCCTTTAAACTCTCCCTTCCTCCATCCTAAAGAAGGTTATTGCCTGTGGGAGAAGCATCTCTCAGTGGTGCCTTACGAGCCATACCGTCTGTAGACAGACTTCTGGCCGATCCTTCATTCTCAGCCCTCAGGGGAAAATATTTGGAGGACTTGGTCAAAATTATGCTGCGGCGTTCCCTGGAAGAACTTCGACAGGATATCCGGCATGGAAAGGCAGGGGAAGCAGACTGTTCCTTTCATGCCGTCGTTGCCCGTACCTCAAAGATGTGCGAGTCCCGCCTGGCCCCTAAGTTTAGGGAGGTCATAAACGCTACCGGTGTCATAGTCCATACCAACCTCGGACGCAGCCCTCTGTCAAAAAGGGTTGCGGAAAGAATCACTCGGGCGGCAATAGGGTATTCAAATCTCGAATATGATCTGGAGAAAGGGCATCGAGGGGAGAGGAACACCCATCTGATGTCACTTATGGAGGAGTTGACCGGAGCCGAGGCTGCTCTCGCGGTCAACAACAATGCAGCTGCTGTATTACTGGCACTTTCCAGTTTAGCTATGGGAAAAGAGGTTGTAGTTTCCAGAGGCGAACTCATAGAGATAGGTGGTTCTTTCCGGATACCGGACGTAATGGCGCGTTCGGGGGCTATCCTCAAAGAAGTGGGAACCACCAACCGCACCCACCCGAAGGATTATATAGATGCCATTAACGATAGAACCGCCCTAATCCTGAAGGTTCACACCAGCAATTACCGAATCGTGGGCTTCACACGCGAAGTTGGGTTGGACGAACTGGTTGCTATTGGTAGGCAAACGAAGGTCCCCACAATGATGGATCTCGGCAGCGGTTGCTTGGTGGACCTGTCTCAACACGGACTTAAGGATGAGGTTGCTGTTCAGGATGTGCTAGCCCGAGGGGTGGACGTGGTAAGCTTTAGTGGAGACAAGCTTCTCGGTGGTCCACAAGCTGGAATTCTGGCTGGGCGAAAAAAATTAATAGAAACAATGAGATCTGATCCCCTGGCCCGTGCCCTGCGAATGGACAAGCTGACTTTAGCAGCTCTGGAAGCTACTCTTGAAGAGTATACCCGGCCGGGAAGTCCGGCTGCCGGCATTCCCACGTTGGAAATGATAACAAAATCAGAGGAACAGCTCTGTGAAGCGGCGGCTTCACTGGCTGACGGGCTTCGGGAACGTCTGGGAGAAATGGCGCAGGTCAGCATCGAACGAGGGATAGGAAGGGTGGGTGGCGGAGCGCTTCCCATGGGAGAACTTCCCGGTCCTAGAGTGATGATCCGCCCCCGAGCAGTATCTGCGGCGAGGCTGGAACAGGGTTTACGGGCAGGAATCCCTCCTATAATAGCGCTGGTTAAAGACGATGCCGTTTACATGGATCCCAGGACATTACTCCAAGGCCAGCCGACCATGATCCCGGAACTTGTCTCAGCAGCACTGGAGAGACGCTGAACAGGATGGAATTCGTCATCCCTGAAGATGCTAATCCGGAGCGGGCCGATACGATTCTTGCCAGTCATCTTCCTCCCGGGTTGAGCAGGTCTTCTGTGGCCAAACTTATTCATTCCGGCAGTATTCTGGTCTCAGGCCATCCGATAAAGCCCTCCACTATTTTGAAACCGGGAGACTCGGTTGAAATCATTTGTGCTGAACCTCGTTCCTCTCTAACCCAAAAAGAAACTGAGCTTCCGGAGTTCCACATACTGTTCGAGGACCCCCACCTCCTCGTTCTCGATAAACCCCCCGGCATAGTGGTTCATCCCGGTGCTGGTAGGCCATCCGGGACCCTTGTGGACGCTGTCGTTTGCATCAGACCGGAGATAGTTGGGGTTGGGGAACCGGGGCGGTGGGGAGTGGTCCACCGTCTGGACCGGGATACATCCGGGGTGATGGTGTTGGCAAAAAACCTTCTTGTATACGAATCGCTGTGTCTCCAGTTTCGAGAACATTCGATTCAAAGAATGTACATGGCTCTCGTGCGTGGAAACCCTGGTCAAGACCGAGGAATAGTCGATGCACCGTTGGGCAGGCATGCAAAGGACAGGAAAAGGATTTCCACGTCCACGGTGAAGGCTCGGCGTGCCGTCACTAGGTGGACCGTGAGCCGACGCTTCAGGATCGTTACGCTGCTGGAAGTGAGACCGGAAACAGGTAGGACTCATCAGATCCGCGTGCATTTGGCTTCTGTCGGTCTACCGGTCCTGGGAGATCCAGTATATGGAAGGATCCACAAGCAACAGAGATCCATCGACCAGACTCTGAAAAAATACGTCGCGATTATGAAACGGCAGGCCCTCCACGCAGCCACGCTGGGCTTCCAGCACCCAGTAACCGGTCAGTACGTAAAGTTTTGCTCCCCAATTCCCTCAGACATGGCCGAAGTAATCCGGGTGGCGGGCACGTTCAATGCCGAATCTGCACATCCTACCAGTCTGAACACCTGCGTCGATGCCGAAAAAAAAGAAACCAAAAAAGAAAATATAATATTGTAATATCGTGGGTTAACTACCCAAACACCCTTGCCCCCACGCAGGAATGTCTTTCCAGCCGAGAGATGAATCGTGCTGGAATTCCGATAGTGGATGAACGTCATAGGAACTGTCCCGAAATAAAATGCGCGCCGATACTTCAATAAACGTGAGACTTACCATGATAAGAATGGAAAAATATACAACGTAAAAGCCTACTCTTTTCATGGTGCTTTCACCGTCTGTGAATTCAGGGTTCTCACAAAGTCTTTACCTTAGTTGAACCGTCTTGGTTGTATGGGTTAAATATCATGAGTTCAATGGCAGGGGTAACAAAGTTGTCACCTAGCGGCTTCTTGCAATTTCGACCGGGAGGATGGTAATATTAATAAGAGTTTTACTGAAGTTATTCATGACTGATAGGCCGGAAAACCGATTAACCGAAGCCTTTCTTGCCCTGATCGCCTGAATTTTACCAGATAACATTCGCCACACGAAGAGGAAAAGCATTTGTCAGTGCTCCACGAGAAGACCACCGTCGGCATCGAGGAAGAGGTCCAGAAGTCGTACCTGGATTATGCGATGAGCGTGATCGTTGGGCGTGCGCTTCCGGATTTGAGGGACGGCCTGAAACCTGTTCACAGAAGGATCCTGTATGCCATGCACCGGGCAGGAAACTTTTGGAACCGGCCCTATCGGAAAGCTGCGAGGCTAGTCGGAGATGTCATAGGCCAGTACCACCCTCATGGGGATACGGCTGTTTACGATTCAGTTGTCCGAATGGCCCAGCCTTTTTCAATGCGGTATCCATTTATAGACGGCCAAGGCAACTTCGGCAGTGTTGACGGGGACGCTCCGGCTGCCATGCGGTATACCGAAGTTCGGATGTCCAAGATCTGTCTTGCTCTTCTGGATGATTTGGACAAAGAAACTGTCGATTTCATGCCGAACTATGACAATTCCCAGCAGGAACCGCTGGTTTTGCCTGCGAGGTTTCCGGTACTACTGGTCATCGGCTCCCAGGGAATCGCAGTTGGTATGGCTACAAACATACCTCCACATAACTTATCCGAAACAATCAATGCACTGATTTACCTGATCCGGAATCCCGATGCTTCAATTGCAGACCTCATACGTTTTATTCCCGGTCCTGATTTTCCAACGAGAGGCTTTATTCATGGCAGACAGGGAATCATCGACGCCTACACCACCGGTCGAGGTTCTGTAAGGATGAGAGCCCGGACCGAGATCGAGGATGCTGGTAAAGGATTCCAGAGACTTGTAGTTACCGAGATACCATACCTTGTCAACAAGGCCAGGATGGTCGAAAACGTTGCCGAACTCGTGAAGGACAAAAGAATCACCGGGATCAGGGACATACGTGATGAATCCGACCGCCAGGGCATGCGTGTGGTATTCGAACTGAAAAGAGATGAGAATCCGGAAGTCATACTCAATCAGCTTTTTAGACATACCCAGCTTCAGACCAATTTCGGGATTCAGCTTTTGTGCGTAGATAATGGCCGCCCCAGGACCCTGAATCTCCTTCAGATCCTCGAGGGCTTCATTGAATTCCGCAAAGCGGTGGTGATCCGTAGAGCTCGTTTTGATCTGGCAAGAGCCCGTGAAAGGGCTCACATCCTCGAAGGTCTGAAAATAGCTTTGAACAATCTCGACGATGTGATCAAAATTATAAGACAATCAGAGAATCCTGCAGGTGCGCGACAGGCTCTCATGGAGAACTTCGGGCTCAGTCAACTTCAGGCCCAAGCAATTTTGGAGATGAGGCTGCAAAGACTCACGGGACTGGAAAGGGAAAAGATCCTATCAGAATTGAGAGAGATCCTGGAGAAAATAGCGGAACTGGAAGGAATTCTTGGTTCTGAACAGAAAATTTCGGACATAATAGTCGATGAACTTACGCAAGTTAAAGAACAATACGGAGACGCACGCCGTACCATAATCCTGGACGAAGAAGGTGACACGCTGGATGAGGATCTCATTCCACGAGAAGATATGGTGGTTACCTTCTCAAGCAGGGGTTATATCAAACGGGTGCCTGCTAACCTGTATAAGTCCCAGAGACCAGGCGGAAAAGGCAGGATCGGGACCAAGGTTGGTAGCGAGGACGTAGTAAACCAGATACTCTATGCATCTTCACATGACGTGCTCCTGTGTTTTTCCAATCGAGGAAGGGTTTTTTGGATGCGTGTTTTCCAGCTACCCGAAGAAGGACCATATGGAAGAGGAAAGGCGATAATCAACCTGTTGAAGATCGAACCGGGGGAAAAAATCAGGAAAATACTACAGGTTCAGGAGTTGAGCACCCAAGGATACGTTGTTATGGTATCGGCAAAGGGCAAGATCAAGAAGACATCTACCGAGGAGTTTTCTCGCCCAAGGTCTTCCGGCCTTATCGCCGTGTCCATTGACCAGGATGACGAACTCATAGACGTCAATTTTACCAGCGGTCAAGACGACATTCTTCTGGCAACGCGCAAGGGCAAGGCCATCAGGTTTAATGAAGGCCTGGTGAGGCCCATGGGTCGCCAGGCACGTGGCGTAACGGGGATAAGAATGCAGCCGAGTGACGCAGTGGTCGGCATGGCTGTAATTTGCGAAATTCAGGGCACCCTCTTGACAATTACTCGGAGCGGATTTGGAAAGAGGACATCACTGAGCGAATACCCGGTCAAAGGGCGAGGCGGACAGGGGGTGATCACCATCAAGAACACAGCAAAACTTGGTGATGTGGTGGGGATCCAACTGGTTGATGATACGGATCATTTGTTGATACTGACATCCGGCGGCAAGATAATTAGGCTGAGAATGGAGGAAATTTCAGTTATTGGGCGCAACACAATGGGGAGGACACTCGTTCGAATGGAGCCGGGGGAACAGGTGGTGGACGTTGCGCGAGCTGAGCCTTCTGAAGAAGACCAGGACATCGAAGACGTAGATGATGCCGATACCACGGAAGACCCAATTACTTCAGAACCAGAAGATGATGAAGAACCAGGCCAATCCTGATGGTGGATGGAGGTTGCTGGACCACACCGCGGACATAAGACTAGAAGTGTGGGGAACCTCACTGGAGAAGCTCTTCATAAACGCTGCCAAGAGTCTTTCGACGCTATTGACTTCTCCGACCGAACCAAATTCGGAAGAACAAATCCAAGTTGCTCTTGAAGGCGGTGAACCGGATGAACTGCTGGTGAACTGGCTTCGTGAAATACTTTTCTTCACTCAGACCAGGCGGATTGTAGTAACTGAGATTGACATTGTGGAACTCTCTGAAACGAGTTTGAATGCCAGGCTGAAAGTCAGGAAAAAACGTATCGGAGCAGAAACAGGCACAGAGGTGAAGGGCGTCACCTATCATGGCATTTCAATCCGAGTCAACGACCAAGGTTACACCGTACAAATAATTGTTGATATCTAATGCCGACTTGCTTTGTGGTAAACAAATCCGATCAAAGAAATGATCGCAGGAGCGGCGGGCTTATCGAGACTGTCACAAAATTCATGATTATTGGCTGTTGGTTGGACCGTCGTATAGGGACAGTTCGTGAAGTGCCCGAGATCAAGTCGCTTCTCGAAGCGTTTCTACGGTGAAAATCCTGATATAGAGGGGTTTTTAAGAGCGTTTCTCCCTGCCCACCATTCAGCGAACAAGCGCTTCATAGTAAGATACCAATATTTCTTTCATCGAATTTCAATAGGGAGAAATCATTGCAGGAAAGCTTTAAAACTCGTCTGATAGCTTCTTTTAAGAATGAAAGGCGATTACTTGTGGCATTCATCTTACTGTTGGCTTCATCCCTACCTATCTTTTTGATTCCACTATTTTTATGGCCTTAAACAGCGTTCATTCTCCAATTTCTGATTTGGCCTGGATCTCAC
>Ga0194044_10000408_pt1 | contig 21370 bp, 24 predicted proteins | sample JunL4417m_MetaG_FD_155460 | JGI IMG/M metagenome (GOLD analysis project Ga0194044, IMG submission 155460) | Anoxic zone freshwater microbial communities from boreal shield lake in IISD Experimental Lakes Area, Ontario, Canada - Jun2016-L442-17m | ecosystem: Environmental > Aquatic > Freshwater...
TTCCTGCACCAGTAGTTCGCCATCGGCCAGTGCTTTGACTTGGCGGGCAACCTCGTATTCAACTGCTTTTTCAACTGCTTTGAATGAATTAATATTTTTTAATTCGACTTTTGGATTTAATGTGTAGCCGCCAACCGGTTTAATCAAACCGTCTTCATACACCCATTTGCCTTTTTCTTGAATGCTGACATTGGCTTCGCAGCGCATCTCACCTTGCTCCATGTCGGCGTTACTAATATCGAGATAGCGTAATATTTGTTGATAATTTTGACAGAATTTTTTAGCCGTGGCTGCATCATGAATGACCGGCTCGGTTACCATTTCAATCAGTGGTGTACCAGCTCGGTTGTAATCAACTAACGAATATTTTTTGCCACCGGGATGATTTAATTTACCTGTATCTTCTTCGAGATGAATGCGAGTGATGTCGATTTGTTCATTATCAACATTCATAAATCCACCATAGACCATGGGCAGGTCAAATTGAGAAACTTGATAGCCTTTGGGTAGATCTGGATAGAAATAATTTTTACGATCAAATTTTGAAAGTTGGTTTACTTTACAATTTAGGGCAAGGCCAACGAGAATAGTCCACTCAATGGCTTGGCTATTCGGCGTTGGTAGCGTGCCAGGGTGGCCCAAGCAAATAGGACAGACGTTGGTATTTGGCGCCTTACCACGTGAATCATTATCACAACGGCAAAACATTTTTGACTTGGTTTTTAATTCGGCATGAATTTCGAGGCCGATGATAACGTCGTATTTATCCATAGTAATATTAATTTATTGATTGTATTATTTTGCTAATATTGGCATTAATAATTTGTTGTTAGTATAATTGAAATAGCAGTATAGTATTTTAAGATTAGCCTAAAAATTGATAAAATGCAAGAAAAAACCAGCTTTTGCAGCTGGCTTTTTCTTGAAGGGTATGACTAATTACGAATTATCAACTAAGATATATTTTGCTAAAAACGGATGGACGCTGGCGATTTGTTCGTGCATTAACTGGGCCACCTTACGATAGCTAAAATGTCCGCCTTGTCGAGAGCGTAGGCCAATGAAATACATTGCTTCGCGAAGATTCATTTTCATAAGAAATCTGCGGGCCGTAGCCTTGGTCGTAACATACTGGGCTTCGTATGGATATTTTTGGGCCACAAAACGGCTAAATTCATGCGCTAGTTCCATGGTGGACCGGTACTCATCACCTAAGCCGACTTGATCAAATATTTTTGGTGTATAAAAGCCAAAGGCGCCAGAAAGTAATTGAGGGGTTTGGGTCATGATTCGGTTGCGTTTCAAATCATAATACGCACCTTGGTCCAAGAGTACATCAAAGGTGTAATATGGGTATTCGAATTCTCGGGGGACTTTATCGTAGATGGTTTTGCCTCTTTCCAAAAGTGTTGAAAGGAACGTTTCTTTTTCGGATAGAGACAATCGTAACACTTTTTCGTAGGCTTGGGTATAGCTGATTGGCTGGAATTTATAAAACAAGGCAGCGATGATTTTGTTTTCAGCGTCTTTATCGTATTCAATCAATTCAACCGACAAACTGTTACGATCAGAAAATTCAGGCTTGGCAATATCACTGGTCCATTCATGACTTTTCGCAAATACAGTCTCTTCGTTGGCCACATACATTTCGTGTGGATTGGCGTACTTTACCAGTGTTGGGGTGATTTCTTGTGCTACTTTCTTAACTTGTTCGCCAATTTCGCGCACCTCTTCAAGTGGATGGGAGAGGAGCTTGGTGATCGCATATTCCATAGTCCGGGCATTGGCGCTAATGCCAAGGTTGGCCAGGGCGGAGTTGGGCAAGGCAAATCGGCAGACATCAATCCATTTGGATTTTATTTTGGCTTGATACGTCATTTCTGGGTCGCCAGCAGTATTCGGATAAATCTGTTCGATGGCCTTGCGTACTGGGGTAAGTGAGTGTTCGTAAAGATCGTATAATTGATTAATTACAGTTTTATACATTGGGCCAAATTCTGGTTCCTGCTCTAATGCACGAGGGGTGTAGACACGATCTCGTGTGTAGACCTGATAACGGGATGATTTTTCCGTAAATGAGGCAAGGCGGTTGGATTGAATGGCCTCGACCGCCATTAAGGAGACATTTTCAACGGCAATATTCATAAAGGCGTGCTCAGCAACAGAACCGTGTCCATAGTTAACGACCCACTTTTCATTGAATTCTGCCGACTTTGCCTCAGTCAATTCTTTCGCAATCAGGTCGAACGGTTCGGGTGAGCGGGAACACTTGGCAAAAGTAACCGCTACCACCTCGGGAGGTAGATTTTTTAACGCATAGATGCGTGGTTGTGTTTCCATATTATGTATTGAAAATATTATTAAAATAATCCGCTCGAACCAAAACCGCCACTGCCGCGCGTAGTCTCATCGTCGATTTTAGTTTCAATGATGATCGGTTGCTCTACTTTTTGGATTAAAAGTTGGGCGATTTTTTGACCGGCTTGAATGCGATAAGTGGCGGTACCAAGATTGATTACGCTAATTAGTAATTCACCACGATAACCGGCATCAATTACGCCAGCTAAAACATGAAGTCCTTGATTGGCCACTCCGCTTTTATCCCAAACCAAGCCAGCAAATCCGTCAGGTATGGCCAGCCTTAAACCAGTGGACATATTATGGCGCTGCCCGGGCGTTAGATCGATCGAGCGGTCGGCGTAGATATCGAGCCCAGCATCATTTGCATGTGATCTGGTAGGTAATTTAGCAGTTTCAGAAATTCGTTCAACTAACAACTCGTTGGCAATTGGCGTGGCTGGTAAAGTTATTTTAACCAGGGGTTCAATTGTTTGCCAAATTAATTGGCTAATGTTTTCGCGATCAAGTAAGGTATTATTTGGGCTACACTCAATTAAGGTGAAATTTGAAAACATGCTGGCTAATTCGAGATAGACCTGTTCGGCATCGCGGAGATGATCGATATCTGCTTCGTGAATATCCCGTTTTTGGCCACCGACATAATCGCGATGACCTTTTTGATCAACTAGGTTTTGCGCGACCTGAGCATCAACATGAAGAATGAGGTTTATGTCTGGACGGGGAATGCCAAAGAGGCCATATTCCAATTCATCCAACCATTTAAAAAATTCTTGTCTAGAGTTACTGTCTTTAATTTTCCCACCTTGGTGACCCATACTAGCAGTCACATATCGGTTAGTGATAACGATATTACCTTCTTCCAACCATTGTTTTATTTCGAAACTGGCGTCATAACGATCGATGGCGTAAAAAATAGAGGCACGATGTGGTCCAACCGCTTTAGCAGTGCCAAATTTGCCATTCAGATATTCTTCCACCAAGCCAGCAGACTTTTTACCGTATTGCGGAAAGTCGGCCATTTTTACGCGAAAACCGGCTTGCTCTAAACGAGTCGCCAAAAGCTGTGCCTGCGTGGCCTTGCCCGACCCGTCGGTGCCATCGATAACAATAAGTTTGCCTGTTTGCATGGTGATTTATTTATAGACAAAAAGAAGTGCTTAAAACAGCACCTCTCCTTGTAAAATTGTCAAAAAAATTATTTTTCAATCAATCTATCTATTTGTTGGTACAATTCATCGAGGTTGCCGTTGTTATTGATTTCGACATCGGCTTTTTCCATTACCATTGGCACTTCAGCATCGGCTTCTTTTAATTCATCAGCTAAGAATTGATTAAATGTTTTTTCCGTGTCGCCTGGATTTTCCGCTCGTTTTACTAATCGTTCAAATCTTATTTCTGGATCGGCTACTACTCTGGCAAGAATAAAATTTGGTAGCTTGGTTAAATAGGTGATATCTGCAAAGCGTCTGACGCCATCTATGACAACGATGTCATGCTCGTCATTGGTAACATCGTTGGCGATAACTTTTGCCATAATATCTTCGCCAAAGTTTTGTCGTAAAATGGTTGATAATATTTGCAGATTTCCACGCTCTTCTTCTACATATATTCTTTTTAAAATATCACGTAACATGGTTGAAAAGCGGTGCCCATTTGCTGCTTTTTGTTCGATGAGATATTTTGCGATTGTGCCTTTGCCCGCAGCAAGTGACCCAACCAAGCCAATAATTTTGGTTGCCATATTTTTACATGGGTAAATCAGCTTTAAGAATGGAGCCGATGGGCATAAAACTGCCAGAAGGAGATATAGGCGGTGTTGTTGGCGGGGCCTCTGGGGTTGGCGTAATAACCGGCAAAGGCTGCATAACTTCTTCTAATTTGTCTAATGATGGTGCTGGTGGTCTGGCAACTAATTCTTCGGCTTGGGGTAGGGTAGGTAATACAACAGTTTCCAACTCTTTTTTAGCCATTAAATCTTTAAGTGTATTCAACTCGCCGCCAAATTGGGCGCAGAGATCTTTTAATTTTTGAGCGTCTTCAGTGACAGGTTTGTCTATGACTGTTTCTAGCGGCTTAGTTGTTTTGCCTTGAACCGAAATTTCATTTGGTTTCATGTCGGCGTAGGTTTCTAGTTCGTTGGAGAGGACTTTGTATTGAACGCCAGTTTCGGCAAAAATTTCCGCTGTGCGTCCGCTGCCATGATATATTTTTTCGCAAACCACCCGCTTAATGCCCGCGTTGATGATCATCTTGGCGCAGGTATAGCATGGAGTCATTTTTTGGTAAATGGTAGCTCCTTCAAGTGAGATACCTTCGCGTGCTGCCTGGCATATGGCATTTTGTTCAGCATGGATGGTGCGGATACAATGTCGACTTTCATGGCCATCTTCGTGAGTGACGGTGTGCATTTCATGACCGATTTCATCGCAGTGGGCAATGCCTGCCGGAGAGCCAACGTAGCCTGTGGCAACAATGCGTCGATCTCTTACAATTACACAGCCAAGCCTGCCTCGGTCGCACGAACCGCGCGAGCCGACCATGTTAGCTATGTCGAGAAAATACTCATCCCAGGACGGGCGATGATAGCTGGATTCAGACATACAATACGTAATTAAATAAGGTGAAATTAAGTCTCCTTAAAAATGTTTTTTGTGGCTGCAAGCTCTTTAGTCTTGATATTGTAGCAAATAAAAAAACCAACCACAAGTTGACAATACCAAGTAAATATCGTCCAAATGGTTGTTTTAGCACTAAAAAACCGGCCAAAAGGCCGGTTTTTGAAAGGTGATATTTTTGGGTTAGACTTTTTCCCCAGCTATGAATTTTTTAATCTCCGCAACACTACTCATAAACTGAGCCGGGAAGATGATGGTGGAATTTTTTTCTACGCTGATTTCCGCCATAGTCTGGAGGTTGCGTAGTTGTAAGGCGATTGGGTGTTGGCTGATAATATCAGCTGCCTCACCTAATTTTACACTGGCCAAAAGTTCACCCTCGGCAGCAATAATCTTTGAACGTTTTTCACGTTCAGCTTCGGCTTGTTTGGCCATGGCACGTTGCATGTTGTCAGGTAGCTCAATGTCTTTGATTTCAACTACGGAAACAAGCACGCCCCATGGCTCGGTATGACCATCAAGCACTTTGCGGATTTCTCCATTAATAGAATCTCGTTCCGATAGTACTTCGTCCAGTTGAAACCGCCCACAAATATTACGAACAGTGGTTTGAGCAATTTGGTCAATGGCTCGCATGACGTTTTCAATGGCGACTATACTTTTGATTGGGTCTTTGATTTGGTAATAAGCCACGGCCGAGATATCGACCGAGACATTGTCTTTGGTGATGATTTTTTGTGGCGGAATTGGCAAAGTGATGGTACGAAGGTCGACTTTACGCATCCACATAAAATACGGCACAATCCAACAAAGCCCTGGTTCGCGTTCACCAGTAATCTTCCCAAGAAAAAATACGACACCTTTTTCATACTGTTGTACCACGCGAAAGCCTGGTATAACTACAAAAACGACGATTAAGACCAATACTGGAATAATAAATTCCATACGATTTTGGTTATTGAATTAAAGCTATTTTAATCTTAGCAAATCAAGCTAAATATGCAATAACTAAAAACCAGTCAAATTTGACTGGTTTTTAGTTATGAGAATTGTCTAGAATTTATTGTTGCACCTTGATGCCAGGACCCATGGTGGAGCAGATCACTACATTTTTAATGTAAGTACCTTTAGCCTTGGCTGGCTTTAATTTTTTGATTAAATCGATAACTGCTTGGTAGTTTTCTACGATTTTTTGGGTTTCAAACGAGGTTTTGCCGAGTGGTAAATGGACATTAGCGGTGTCATCGTTTTTGAAACTGATTTTACCTTTTTTGATTTCAGCGGTAGCCTTAGCTGGGTCAGTGGTTACAGTTTCGTTCTTGGGGGAAGGCATTAAACCGCGAGTACCGAGAATTTTAGCAATTGGTGCCAAGAAACGCATCATCTCTGGTTGGGCAATGGCGACTTCAAAATCGGTCTTTTCAGTCTTTTTTATTTCAGCAATCAATTCTTCGCCACCAACAATATCAGCGCCGGCTGCCTTGGTTTCTTCCATTTTATCAGGGGTTACAAACGCGGCAACTTTAACCGTCTTGCCAATGCCGTGAGGCAGACTAACGGCGGAGCGAACTTGTTGATCACCTTTTTTAGTATCGATGCCAAGGCGAAGGTGAACTTCGATGGAGGCGTCAAACTTGGTTTTGGAAAACTTTTTGGTCAGCTCGATCGCTTCAACTATGGTATACGCGCGATTTTTGTCGTAATCAAACACAACTAGTTTTTTCTTGGTTGGCTTTGCAGCCGGTTTTGTTTCTGACATAGGGTTGTTTAGTGGTTATAGCGTCAGCCTAGGGCAGACTCCCACGATGAATAAATAATTAGCCTTTAATTTCGACACCCATTTGACGAGCAGTGCCGGCAATGGTTTTCATGGCAGCATCGACATTCTTAGTGTTCAGGTCGGGTAGTTTCATGGTGGCGATTTCGCGCAATTGTGCCTCAGTGATAGTACCAACTTTTTCAATGTGAGCCTTTTTGGAGCCGCTCTTAATACCGGCAAATTTTTTAATCAGTTCGCCGGCAGGTGGGGTTTTGGTGATGAAGCTAAAGCTGCGATCATCATAAACAGTGATGACTACTGGAGTAATCTCACCCATGCGATCGCGAGTAGCTTCGTTAAACTGTTGGCAAAACGCTTGGATTTGTACGCCATGTTGACCCAAGGCTGGACCGACGGGAGGCGCAGGATTAGCCTGGCCAGCAGGAATTTGCAGTTTGATCTGCGTTAATATTTTCTTAGCCATAGTAGTGTTGTGATTGGTGCCCAGAGAAGCCCATTGACATGGCAAGGCACGGTATATTAATTTATACTTTCTTAATTTGTAAAAAGTCGAGCTCGACCGGTGTTTCACGACCAAAGAGCGAGACCAAAACTTTTACTTTGCCTTTGCCTTCATCTACTTGAGTAACCTTACCTTCCAAATTCTTAAATGGACCATCAACGATCTTAACGGCAGAGTTAACGGTAATATCGATCGTAAATTTAGGATCTTCAACGCCCATGCGTTTTTGCAATTCTTTTACCTCAGAATCAGCAATTGGCGTAGGAATGGTACCGGTACCGATAAAGCCAGTTACATTCGGGGTGTTGCGCACTACGTACCAGGAATCGTCGTTTACAATCATTTCAACGAGCACATAGCCAGGAAAAATTTTTTCTTCGACGGTCTTGCGCTTGCCGTTTTTAATTTTAATCTTCTTTTCAGTCGGAATTAAAATATTATAAATCTTATCTTCCATTTCCATGGATTCGATTCTTTGCTTAAGGCTCTGCGCCACATTTTCTTCATATCCAGAGTAGGTGTGGATGACATACCAGCGGCGGCCTTGGTTTAATATTTGTTTAGCCATAACGTTTAATAATAATTGAGCGGTTAGGCGCCGCGGTTAATGAGCACAGACAAGCCATAGCTAAATAGCTTGTCCAAAATGAATAAAAATACTGACACAACCAAACTGACACCGATCACCATTAAGGTGTAATTGGTCGTTTCTTTCTTGGTTGGCCAAGTGACTTTTTTAAGTTCCTCAACAGAGTCTTTGAGATAGGTGGTTAAGCGGTTAACCATAAATTTTAGTTTAAAAAAACAGCCCTGGTGGGCGGTTGTTTGAGTTAACGGTAATATACCGCATTTTAGAGAGAATGTCAACATTTGGCGGTTTAGCAGTATTGTGGTATAATTTAATCATCATGACAAGTCATAATTTCGCCTTTTTTAGCTCAAAAACCTTCGCCAAATTGGTTTGGGGTATTATTTATTTTCCTGTTTGGTGGTACACCGAGGGGTTGTTCAACATTGGCCAAATATTATATGAACGCTTAAAAAATCAGGAAAAAGCCTGGGGTTTTTTGGTATGGGTTAGGAATATTTTTCGTCCAATGTATGGGTTAACCGATTTTGCGGGTGTGGTTATTAGTATTTTGGTTCGCATTGTCCAAATTATTTTTCGTGGGGTGATAATGTTGTTTTGGGTGATTTTTTTGCTTGGCTGTTTGGCGTTTTGGCTCGTTTTACCTCTCGCTGTTATCTATCAAATTGGTTATCAATTGGGAATCATTACTTATGTCTTCTAAACCAACGTACCTAATCTGTGAAACGTGTAGCGGTAGCGGCCGGGCAAACGCGCTCCTTGCTTGTTCAACGTGCCACGGTGCAGGAGTAGGCAAGACATATCATGGTCGATTTTATTTTTGGGCGGAGCAGATTAATCAGGCCACGATTGCCTTGCGTATCCTTGAACGTCGGTTTAATCAATTAGTTGATTTGTTTTTTCTGGTATTTGGCTTTAGTGGTTTTGGCGCACTGGTTTGGTGGTGGCTCGAGACCGGTCCCGAGTTATCTAGTGCGCCTTGGTTGTGGTGGGAACATCGGCATTGGTTACTTCTATGGTTTTGGTTGGGTGTTTTAGCCTGGCTGTTTAGTTTTTTTCGTATTAACAAAGATCCTGTTTTCTCTCCTCGAGTGAGCCACCAAGCAACCGATGCAGAATTATTGTTGATTGATGAATGGTCTGAGGTGCGCAAGATTGCTGGGAGTAAGCGCGTTGAGGTTTCAACTGGATTTAATTATGCCTCACTGGCAGTAGTTGAAGAGGCGTTAGCTTTGGCCTCGCGGTTGGGACATTCCGAGGTAACACCCCTACATTTATTTTTAGTGTTGTTGTCCGACGAACAATCATATAGCGTCTTGACTCGGTTGAATGTAAATGTGATTGGGTTAAGTAAAAAAATTAAAACACAGTTACAAAAGATTCAAGCCCCGGTTGGTTCTGGTTTGCACTTGTCATTAAAATTACGACAAGCATTGGTTGATGCCTATATTCAAGCAGAGATTTTTGAACAGTCTAGAGTAAAGCCTGCTAATTTGTTATTAGCCTCGCTCGAAAATGATGTAGTGCTAGAGGAATTATTATATGAACAAGAAGTGGACCGAGACAAGCTAAATAATGCCGTGCAATGGTTCCGTATTCACGAACGATTAATCGAACGATTTCAAGCCTATCGACGCACCGCACGATTCAAGCCTTCAACTAATATGGATCGCGCATATACTGCTGTGGCAACGCCATTGTTAAATGCCTTTTCTCGGGATTTAACTTTGGCGGCGCGGTGGTTTCGTTTAGAAATGTGTGTTGGTCGAGAGCGAGAAATGGATGAACTTTTTCAGGTGCTTGATTCTGGTCGCAATGGTGTATTGTTGGTGGGTGAAGTTGGGGTTGGTAAAAAATCGATTGTCCACGGTTTGGCACAGTTAATGGTTGAGGAAAAAGTGCCGAAATATTTACAAGACAAACGAATGCTCGAGCTGGATATTAGTCGTCTGGTTAGTGGGGCAACCGCTGCACAAGCGCAGGAGCGATTGTTAGCCTGCCTGGATGAAATCAGCCATGCACGTAACATTATTCTTTTTATTAATAATATTGAGACCATCACTGGTATTTCTTCTGGCGGGGAAAGTAGTGCAGACTTATCTGATGTGTTAGTATCGGTAATTGAGCACCATGGCATAGTTTGTTTAGCCTCAGTAACCATTGAAAATTATAGAAAGTTTATCGAAGGCAAACCAATTGATCATGCTATGGGTACGGTGCGTGTGGCCGAGCCGGTAGGCAATCAAGCCATTTTAATGCTTGAAAGTAAAGTGGCTTATTTGGAAGGGGTGTATAAAGTTTATTTTACCTATAACGCTATCGAAGAAGCGATTAAGTTGACCAGTAAATATATGCACGATCGCTATTTGCCGGCCAAGGCGGTAGCGGCCTTAGAGGCAGCAGCAGTGCGCGTCTCCAAGAGTAAGCAAGACAAAGTGGTTGGTCGTGAAGCAATCGATTTATACGTTACCGAATCAACGGGCATTCCGTTAACACAGATTGGGCTATCTGAAAGTAAAAAATTATTAAACCTTGAAGCGCAAATTCATGAGCACATGATTGATCAGGTTGAGGCAGTGGATATGGTGGCTGCTAGTTTGCGTCGCGCGCGGGCACAGATGACTGATGGTAAGCGACCAATCGCCAGCTTTTTGTTTATGGGACCAACGGGTGTAGGTAAAACCGAATTAGCCAAGAGCGTAGCCAAGGTATACTTTGGCGATGAAAAATATATGATTCGTTTGGATATGAGTGAATATCAGACGCAAGACACGGTGGGCAAGATGATTGGCAGCGCAAATGAAAAAGGGTATCTGACCGAGCTAGTGCGCCAATCACCGTTTTGTATTTTATTATTAGATGAGTTTGAAAAGGCCCACCCCGAGATTTTGAATTTGTTTTTACAGGTGATGGACGATGGTCGATTGACGGATGGGCAGGGCAAAACGATTGATTTTACGAATTGTATTATTATAGCCACTTCGAACGCTGGTGCGCTCTATATCCAAGAGCAGATGAAAAAAGGCACGCCAGTGAATGAGATTAAAGAAGTACTGATTAACGAGCAGCTGAATAAAATAATGCGACCAGAGCTGATTAATCGTTTTGATGGTATTATAGTATTTAAGCCATTGGCGCAAGAAGATGTGGTAGCTATTGCCAAACTGCTCTTGAAAAAAATTGAGAAGATGTTAAAAGAAAAGGGCATTCGTTTACGATTAGAAGAAGAGGGTGTTATATTGTTGGCAAACCAGGGTTTTGATCCGAAGTTTGGTGCCAGACCGTTACGACGGTTATTGCAGGACAAAGTTGAAAATATTATTGCCAATAAAATTTTAAGTGGCGAGGCTAGGCGACGCGATACGATTGTGATTGACCGCCTAGGCGAGGTGCAAATTGAAAAAGCTCAGGTTTTATAAAAAGTAAGAAGGCGACACTGGAAGTGCCGCCCTGGGTAAGAGTGAAAGGGGTGTGTTATCGCGCAGACTTTAATGTCTGCATAATTTTGTGGCTTTTAGTGAAGGTGTCCAAAACCCCGTTAAACTTCGTGGGGATAGGTATCACCTTGGCCGATGTATTGGCCAGTTGCCGGTGCTCCAGTTCATGGAGCCGTTCACTGATTACGATTACGTTGTAACCAGCAAGGTCGTGTTCGGCAAGACTTTCAACGGCATCTATGGGCCGTTGAAAGTGGTAATTGAGGACTCTCAGGTCCTCATCACAAAAACATCCTGCAGCCAAAATACTACTTTTCATAAATTATTCTCCTTTTCTGGTTTGCGCAATTACATAATTGCGCTATGATATGAACAACACCATTATATTTAAACATAAAATCTTTAAATGGTCAATAGCCAGCTATCAAATTACCTATTAGTGTTTGTTTTAAGCGCCGTTATTAGTGCTTTTTTTACTTATTTTACAATAAAATTAGCAAAAAAATTACAAGTTGTAGATTTACCGGATAATAATCGCAAATTACACGCCAAGCCAATTCCGTTGCTAGGTGGGCTGGCAATTTTTGCCGCCTTTTTTTTATTAGTATTTTGGTTTAAAGATATACTATTATCAAGTAATTTGCAGCCTTCACACTATTTCGGTTTTTTTATTGGGGGGATGTTTTTAGTGGCTGGTGGGTTTTTGGATGATAAGTATGATCTCAGCCCAGTCCATCAGTTGATATTTCCAGCGCTAGCTATTGCTGCGGTAATTGCTGGCGGAGTGAGTATTGAAAAGATAACTAATCCATTCGGTGGCTTCATCTATTTAAAATTTTGGTCGACTATTTTGATTGCAGCCTGGCTTTTGGGTATGATGTATGCCACCAAGCTACTCGATGGCCTTGATGGCTTGGTGACTGGGGTTACTGGCATTGGAGGCGTGATAATTTTTCTTTTTACCATTAGCGCCCGTTATTATCAGCCTGATATCGCTCTGGCCTCACTCTTGTTTGCTGGTGCTTGCCTTGGTTTCTTGGTGTTTAATTGGCACCCAGCTAAGATTTTTTTAGGTGAGGGCGGTTCGCTGCTACTTGGCTATATTCTTGGCGTCTTAGCAATTATCTCTGGCGGTAAGTTTGCTATTGCCTTATTGATTATGGGTATTCCAATTTTAGACATGATTTGGACGGTAATTAGACGATTGGTGGCTGGCAAAAATCCGTTTAAATTTTCCGATCGGCAGCACTTACATCATCGGTTGCACGATTCCGGTTTGGGTCATCGCAAGACCGTATTAATTTATTATGCCTTTGCTTTGATTTTTGGCCTATCGGCCCTGTTTTTACAAAGTTCGGGCAAGATGCTGGCAATTTTAGGCTTAATTGTGGCCATGGTGGCTATTTTAGTTGTCTTTAATTGGTTGGATCGACAAAAACAGAGAACTAAGCACCACTCTTGACGAGATTCGATTTTGTTGTATAATATAATCGCCGTCTAAGAAATAGCGGTTTTGTTTTAAATTAGCATAAATTTATCCCTATGGCGAAAATTGCAGTCATCAAGACTGGCGGCAAACAGTATAAAGTTACGTCCGGCCAGCAAATCAAGGTTGAAAAACTGCCACAAGAAGTCGGCGAGACTCTTAAGTTTGAAACCCTATTAGTTACCGAAGATACCGGTGAAAACCTGGAAATCGGCAAGCCATCTTTAGGTGAACGGGTTGAAGGTAAGGTCATAGAACATGGTAAAAATAAGAAGGTTACCGTGGTTAAGTACAAAAATAAGACTCGTTACACTCGCACTATCGGTCATCGTCAAGAATTTACCAAAATTGAAATCAGTCAATTAGCATAAGCACTCATAAAAAATCACCGTTTCAATTGAAACGGTGATTTTTGTTTGACTTACCCTGAAATTTTGATTAAAGTCGTTAATGAATCCCTTATCGGATTTGTTTTTTATCAACGGCCTAGGCCGAAAATCAACAGAAAGAGAGGAAATGACAATGGAACAGAAAATGTGTGGTGTGGGCTGGCTGGAAGAAGCAATTGAGTATTTGGAACAACTGGCAATGGAAGATTCGAGTGAAAATCGTCACCAGCCTACGGTTGGAAGATATCAACCTAAACCACTCGTGCCGTATTTCGGTTACGATTTTTGGGCAAAGTGGTTGGTGCTGGTGGAATGGGCATGGCTGCTTACTTTGGCCAAAGCAGGGATTATACCGAAGGAGTATCACCAGTATTTGTCCCAGGCAAAGCTTCATTCTTTACTGAAACTTATTGCCACAACCGAACAAGATCAGATTGAAAAAGCTGAGACAAAGGGGCATGATATTAATGCGTTAATAATCCTCATACGTCGGCAACTTCCAGAGAGTCTTCGCAGGTTTGTGCATCTCGGTCCCACGTCTTACGACATTATCTCCACTGCCTATGCGCTTCAGTTGAAGCTATGTCATCAGCGTGTGGTACGGCCAATGCTTGGCGAGATTGATGAGCTGTGGCGGGGTGTCATTCATGAAAATGCCGAATTGGTGCAACTTGGTAGGACTCACCTACAAGCCGCCTTGCCGATTACCGGTGGGTTTTGGCTAGCAACCCTTCATACGCGTTATGCGCGCAATGTCAAAATGCTTGACCGGGCTGCTAGTGAGTTGGAAGGGAAGTTTACTGGCGCAGTTGGTACGCGAGCAGCTCAAGTGGCCTTGTTTGGCCGAACTGATCTTGAAGACATGGTGATGCACGAACTCGGCTTAATTGCCGCTCCGGTTAGCACCCAGATTGCTCCACCGGAATCGGTAACCGACTATTATTACTACGTTACCTTACTCTCTGGCGTCTTAGCCAATCTGGGTAACGATGTTCGTACGCTCCAGTCAACCCAATACGGTGAAATCGATACGATTGGCTCCACGTCTTCGACCATGTCGCATAAACGCGCCAATCCGACTGCTGCGGAAAATCCGGTTGGCATGTACCGCATTTGCAACGGTACAATTGTTACCATTCTTACAAACCTTTCGAGTGATCTCGGTCGCGATCTATGCAACTCGGGGCCGATGCGAATGTTTGCCAGTGAATTGGTCTACTTCTACCAGTCGTGCCTCTCGATTAAACGTATGTTTAAGAGCATGGAATTCAATGCATCTCGGTGTCAGGAAAATTTCGAGCGATATGGCAAACAATTGCCCGCAGAATTGCTTCACCTCACTCTACAGTTGGCTGGCCTGCCTGTCGCCCATAAGTTTGTGAATGAGGTGGTGTCTTTTGAGGCTATCCAGAAGGACTGCACACTTGATGTGGTTATGAATCAGATTGCTGATAGAGGCAGCCACCCAGAGGTAGCAGCGATCTGGGAGCAGATGGATGAAGGGGTTAAGTCGATACTGGCCAATCCTGCGCTTTATCTTGGTGATGCGGTTTTTACCGCTTTCAAAGAAGCGCAAAACATCTGTTGATGAAATGCTGATAGTAGCAAAAGGGGCACCCTGTCGGGCGCCCCTGTTTTTATATTGGATTGCGATATTTGAAGGCGTTATTGAGCGTAAGGTCGTCGACGTATTCGAGCGTGGCACCCATGGGTAAGCCACGTGCCAGGCGGCTGATTTGGCCGCAGAGCGGCCGGAGTGTCTTGGTTAGATAAAGCGAAGTGGTTTCCCCTTCAATGGTGGGGTTTAATGCTAAAATAATTTCTTTGACCGGGTTGTTTTTTAATTGAGTGATGAGTGGTGCAAGATTTATTTTTTCCGGACCGTGGCCTTCCAGCTGATTAATCTCGCCATTTAAAACATAATAACGGCCGGAATATTGTTTTGTGTCTTCTATGGTCATAAGGTCACGTACATCAGATACAATGCAGATAACGTCTTGTTCGCGTTGAGGGTTGGCACAAATGGGGCAGGGGTCTTGTTCAGATAGGTTACCACAACGTTGACACGTGGCCACGCGAGCTTGGAGTTGGTTAATAGCGTGAGCCAAACGCATTAATTCTTCTGGCGATTGACGCAAGAGATAAAACGCAAACCGCTCGGCGGTTTTAGGACCGACGGTAGGCCAACGCGATAGCGCGTCGATTAATTGTTGAATGCCGACAGGAAATTTCATGTTAGCTCAGGCCAGGGAAGCCACCCATTTCTTGAACTTTCTGAGCCATGATTTTTTGCATTTTTTTCACGGCGTCGTTAAAGGCATCTTTGGCACCGTTTTCCATAGTGCTTTTGCTGGTGCCTTCGGCAACGACCACGGATAAAACCTCCATATTGCCGTTCATCTTTACGGTTACGCCACTTTTTTCAATAGTAACTATTTCTTGAGCCAATGCACTTTGCATGGTTTTGGCTTGGCTGCGCAGATCCTTGATTTGTTTGAGCTTGTTAAACATAAAATGATTTATTATTAATAATCATGGCTATATCTTAGCTTAGTTTTAAAGGGTAGTAAATGGGGCGTAACTCAGAAAAAATTCTCAATAATTATTAGTAATCTCTTTATTTAATGGTATAATAACAAATATTGATTTGTAAAAAAATCGAATGAAGAAAATTGCGTCAATTATATTTATTGGCTGCCTCTCGGTTCTTTTTGCCGAGGTGCTTTCAGGTTCCTCCCAGGTTTGGTATTTAACGTTTTGGGGAATAGTTTTAACCCTGCCGCTTTATTTAGCTCATGTAGTGTTTTTTTTAACGATCGCCGTTAGAATGGGTAAAACTACGTTACCGCAATTATATATTTATGGCATTTTGTTCGGCTTGTACGAATCATGGATAACCAAGGTTATTTGGGCTGGGTATTTTGATAGGTCAGATCCTTCTTTGGGTACGATTTTTGGGGTTGGCGTGATAGAATTTCCTTCTTTGGTCTTTTTTTGGCATCCGCTAATGTCATTCATTTTACCATTATTGTTTATCAAATTTTAACCGGTCGAATTATTGCTTCGCATCAAAAGCTCTTGCAAAAAAGCCGTAAAAAATCAGTGATTATCGCGTTGCTAATATTTGCTTTGTCAATTTTTTCGGCCAGCGGTAATCACTACAGTTTAACATCGGTTAACTGGGCAGTGTTTGGCACTTATTTTTTAATTGCAATTTTTTATACCCTCTCAAAAAAATTAAGTCTGGAAACAGTGGCATTGGGCAAGACGGGATTTCGAGTGGTGAGTATTTATTTGGTTTTATTGTATATTGCATCGTTTGTTTTGATGTTACCGAATCGTATTCCAACCACAGCATTTCCTTATATTACTGTTGGTTTATTTTATGCCTTAGCCCTATTTTTAATTATCAAAACAAAAAAAACAGACACCCAGCTTGTTATTCCTGATAAAAACATGTATTCGATCAAAGATTTATCCATGTATATTATTGCATTGGCCGTTTTGACGAATTTGGCATGTTTATTGCCAATAAAAATAGCTCAACCGCTATTAGTTTTGTCATATGGGCTAATGTATTTAACAGGAATTATTGTTTTTATTACTATCATTAGTATGACCATATTAAAAATAAAGGCAGAAAAATTAAAAGGGTATGAATATAAACAATAGGTATATCGGCACAATATTAACCAAGTTGCAAAATTGGCGAATTGCCATTTACACCATGCATGCCGTTGATGGTATGGCTGGTAGCTTGATTGGGATTTTTATTCCGATATACTTTTTATCCTTAGGCTATTCTGTTGCCCAAATTTTTATATTTTTTATTATCAACAATTTGTTGATCCTGTTATTCTTTTTTGTTGCCGGTTGGGTTGCCCAACGGTTCGGTTTGTTACAGACGCTAGTAATGCGGTTGATATTTTTATTGATAAATTTAGTCTTATTATATTATTTAAAAAATCAGCCAAGTTTTTTTTATTTTATTTCGGCTTTAAGCGCGATTGAGCTAGCGCTGTATTGGTTTCCTTTACATGTTGTTTTTGCAAAAAGTTCAGAATTAGATACCATGGGTAAGCACGTAGGTTCGTTGTTTGCTTTGCCGAGTTTGGTTGGTTTATTTATTCCGTTGATTGGCGCTGGCATAACGGCCTGGCTAGGCTTTTCCGCGCTTTTTTTATTCGCGGGTATAATATATTTGATTTCAATTATTCCGGTAATTTTTATGGCCAAAATTCCAATCGTAGTAAATATTAATTTTGATCGGATTTTAACCTATCTCCGAAATTATAAAAAATATTTTGTGGCAGAATTTTTTCAAGGTATTTCTAGTGAGGTTGAAGGCTATATTCTACCGATATTTTTATTTTTGACCTTTAATGATATTCTCACCATTGGTTTTATTGGCACATTTCTCTCGCTCGGTTCAGCTATTTTTACCTTGTTTATTGGAAAATTATCCGACAAAATCGACCGCAAACAAATGCTTCGTGCTGGTGCGTTAGCCATGATATTGATTTGGGTTGGTCGATATTTTTCGATCAACCAAATTTCATTTTTTATGTTAAGTATCGCCTCGGGCTTTTTAGGTGCGTTAATATCAGTGCCGTTTAATTCGATATTTTATATTAATGCTAAAAAGAGTGATGTCGAAGATTTTGTGATTTTTCGTGAAATACCCATATCACTAGGCCGAGTAGTGCTTTATAGCACGGGATTGTTATTGGTAAGTCAGGTAAAAATTACGTTTTTGTTTTCCATGGCCGCGTATTTATTTATGTTGATTTTTTAAGAATTTAAGATTAATTGTGTTAATCGTAATATTATGAACAAGAAAGAAATTGTTAAAAAAACAGTTGAATATGTTAAAGCCAGTTTGGCTGGAGCAGAGGGTGGTCACGATTGGTGGCATGCGTATCGGGTTTGGCAATTAAGTAAAAAAATTGCCGCCACCGAGCAAGTAGATTTGTTGGTGGTGGAGTTGGGCGCGTTGCTCCATGATATTGCAGACTCAAAATTTCATAATGGTGATGAGGAGATTGGCCCCAAAAAGGCTAAAAAGTTTATGTTAAGCATCGGGGTAAAAAATGAGATTGTTGAACATGTGGTAAAAATAATTAGAAATATTTCGTTTAAAGGTGGATTGCATGTACAAGAATTTAAATCTAAAGAGTTGGATGTGGTACAAGATGCCGATAGGTTGGATGCGTTAGGCGCAATTGGCATAGCTAAAAATTTTAGCATGGGTGGCTATAAGGGTAGAGCAATCTATAATCCTGAGATTAAACCAAATTTAACCATGACTGCGGAGGAATATAAGAAGAACAATTCATCAACAATCAATCATTTTTACGAAAAAACGTTATTACTCAAAGATCGAATGAATACAAAGATTGCCAAACGAATGGCGGTGCGACGACATAAGTATATGGAAAAATTTTTGGAAGAGTTTTATTTAGAGTGGGAAGGGAATTGATTTTATGAATAACATGATCAAGGGAATAGATTACATTGCAGTTGGTTGTTGGGGGTTAGTTTTAAACGATCAAGAGGAGATTTTACTTATTAAGAAGGCAATTAATGACTACTGGGAGCATCCAGGCGGCAATGTGGAGGTTGGTGAGACACTTGAAGAATGTATTGTGCGCGAAGTAAAAGAAGAAACCGGGATTGTGGCCAAGGTGGTTGATTTTATTTTATTTGATCAAGTGTTTTTTGGTCCGGAGAAAAAGCACTGGCTGGCGTTTGATTATGAGTTAAAATATATTTCTGGGGAGACAATAAATAGAGAACCAGAAAAACATGACGGAGTTGCTTGGTTCAAGCTTTCGTTACTACCTTCAAATCTTAGTCCGTTTACAGCAAGTCTAATAGAAAGGTTTTCAACCAAAAAAATAAAATAATTAAATTATATGACATTAGGAAAATATCAACATTACAAAGGTAATTTTTATCAGGTAATTGGCGTGGCGTTGCACAGTGAAACACTGGAAGAATTGGTGGTGTACCGGGCGCTGTATAACCACGAAATATATGACGAGAATTCACTTTGGGTCAGACCAAAAACGATGTTTTTAGAAAACATCGTGCTGGATGGCCAAGAAAAGCCAAGGTTTAAATTGATTGAAGAAGCTTAAAATTCCGGCGGTTCATCACGACCTGCGCGGTCGAGGTTTTTAAAATTAGCCGTATCATCATCAAAAAATAAATCGATTTTGCCCGTAGGGCCATTTCTGTGTTTGGCGACGTGAATTTCAGCGGAGTGCAAATCGTATTCCGATAAATCTTCCCGGCGGTAATTTCTGTCTGCGGCTTTGCGATAGATAAACATTACGATATCAGCATCCTGTTCAATAGAGCCGGATTCACGCAAGTGGGATAGTTTTGGAATGGCTGGCGTGGTGGATTCAACCACACGAGAAAGCTGGGAAAGGGCCAGTACCGGGATGTTTAATTCACGTGCAATACCTTTAAGACCACGAGTGATTTCGGACACTTCTTGCACGCGGTTGTCGGCATATTTGCCGCGGCCTTCCATTAATTGTAAATAATCAATAACGATAAAATCTAATCCTTTCTCAACTTGTAAGCGGCGGGCTTTGGTACGTATTTCCATAATGCTGGTGCTGGACGAATCGTCGATAAAAATTTTAGCTTCGGATAATTCACCCATGGCTTGGCCGATTTTAGCAAAGTCGTTATCGTTTTCCCGATCAGAGAGTTTGCCAGTGCGCATCTTCCACAACCCAACATTGGCTTGGGCACACAACATGCGATCAACTAATTGTTCCTTGCTCATTTCCAAGGAGAAAATGCCCACGCTGACTTTGTTGCGCAGGGCGGTCTGTCGGACTAGGTCCAAGGCAAAGGAGGTTTTACCCACACTAGGTCGGGCAGCGAGAATAATAAGATCTGATTTTTGCAAGCCGGCCAGAAGATTGTCGATATCAGTAAAACCGCAAGATAAACCGCGGAGTTTGCCGGATTGGCGGTGGAGCTCGTCGATACGTTCGAAGGCGTCAGCCAGTAAGGTGTCGATTGGCTGAAAGGCGTTTTTTAAATATTTTTGCGAGACCGCGAAAAGTTTTTGTTCGGCCTCATCCAAAAGCAATTCTACATCTTCGTTCTCGCTGTAGCCCATTTCTGAAATTTGACTGGCTACGCTTAAGAGTCGGCGCAGGGTGGCCTTGCGCTGAATGATATTGGAATAAAAAACAACATGGGCGGAAGTGGCCACCGAGCTAGAGACCTGTGCCAAATATGAACGACCGCCAACTTTTTCCAATTGCCCTTTGTCGAGGAGTCGATTGGTGAGTGTGAGGATGTCAATCGGTTCTTGTCGGGTGTACAATTCTTTCATGGCCTCAAAAATTAAACCATGGCTTTCTTTATAAAAATCAATTGGGGTGAGCGAGTCGGCAATTTTAATAATTGCATCCTTGTCCAATAATAAGCAGCCAAGCAGGGATTGCTCGGTTTCAATGCTTTGGGGTGGTAATTTGCCAACTATTTCGTCTGCCATATATTGGTATCATATAGGCTTAACGCTAAAGACGCAAGGCCGATTTATGCACGTTTTATCCCCCTTTTGTAATGATTTCTATGGCATCTTGTCAAAAGTCAAAGCATTTGTTATATTAACCTAAGTGAAAAATACCACGTTTACCCTTGGTGAAAACGGGTATTTATTTTTACCATACATGCGCCCATAGCTCAGCTGGTAGAGCAGATCCCTTTTAAGGATAAGGTCATAGGTTCGAATCCTATTGGGCGCACAAAACAATCACACCCCACCAGGGGTGTGATTGTTTTTGGGTGTGCAATAGCTTATGTGCCTTGTGCTAGGTTGGCAAAAAATCGAAGGATTAAAAATAAATAACCGTACAAATAAATTAACGGTTTAAAAATATTAGAAGAGACGGGGCTTCCGCCCCTTCGAATCCTATTGGGCGCACAAAACAATCACACCCCACCAGGGGTGTGATTGTTTTTGGGTGTGTAATAGCTTGAGAGCCTTGTGCAAGGAATGTGAAAAAAAAGAAAATGATTAATGAAAAAAAATAATATAACTTGAGTTCAAGAATTAATTGCAATTTTTCGTCCGGTGGTTAATTCATAAAATTTCTCTGATGGGGTGTAAAACCCTAGGACTTTTCTCGGGCGGCTATTTAGCCGCCGCTCTGCTTTCGCAATGGCAGCGAAGCTGAC
>Ga0194044_10000410_pt1 | contig 21354 bp, 23 predicted proteins | sample JunL4417m_MetaG_FD_155460 | JGI IMG/M metagenome (GOLD analysis project Ga0194044, IMG submission 155460) | Anoxic zone freshwater microbial communities from boreal shield lake in IISD Experimental Lakes Area, Ontario, Canada - Jun2016-L442-17m | ecosystem: Environmental > Aquatic > Freshwater...
GCAAGGACAGACTGTATAGCGCCGTTCTGGGAGATTTTCTCTCTTCCGCGTTCTCACGTTTCCCCATAGATGTCGGCGTGGGCCCAAATTCTCTGCCCGAGGATCGCCTCAAAGCGTATATTCGCGGATTTCTCCTTCGCTTGCTGGGAGACGGGGACCCCCTCTACAAGAAGCTCGGCAAGCTGCTCATGGCTGAAATCCTTGAACCTTCCGAACATTTCGACACCATGTCTGAACGCTACATCGGACCAACATATAAGGCGCTACTACATATTGTGCGAGAACTGTTGCCGGATGCTGACGAAGATATAGTGCATAGATGTGCTGGCAGTGTTGTGGGACAGTGCCTGCTCTTTGACCATGCCAAGGGAATCATTCAACAGATGTGCCCGGAGCTGGCTCTGGAAGCCAACAGCCTGGACAGGGTCGCCAATTTCATCGCCGAATTTTCTTTGGGAGGCATTGCCCGTTTGAAATCATGGAGAAAATAATGTTCATGAAGAATTCCTTAAAACTGAATTGGAAAATTATCTCAGGATGTGCGTTGGCCATAATTCTGGCAGTAGACACGGTTGTTTCCATGTCGTTTTCTTGCTGGGCTGGCGAAACGTCCCTGCCTGTTCCCATTCCCGTGCGCGTGTCTGTGGCGGAGCTAACGGCGGGCGTTTCCGGTCTGCGCTATTCAGCCAATATTACCCCGCGCAAGCAAGTGGATATGGCGTTTAAAGTTGGCGGGTATGTGCATGAAATCGCAAATCTTCCCGGACCGGATGGGATCATGCGCGATGTGCGCGCCGGCGACCGGGTGAAGCAGGGGATGGTTCTTGCCCGCCTTGATGTCAAAGACTACGCAGTGCGCGCCAGCCAGGCCAGAGCATCCCTGGAAGAGGCCAAGGCTTCCTTGGCTATGGCCAGGAAGGACTACGAGCGCAATCAGAGTCTGGTCAAGGGTGGATATGTGGCCAAGAGCGATTTTGACAGGAAACAGGAAAGTCTCGATGTAGCCGGCGCCAGGGTGGATGTAGCATTGGCCCAACTGGACCAGGCGAACAACCAATTGGCCGATTCCGTGCTGAAATCCCCACTTGACGGAGTTGTGGTGAGCAGGTTCGTTGAACGGGGATCGCTCGTCGCAAGCGGAACAAGAGCTTTTGTTCTGGTTGATCTGAGTACTGTCAAGGCTATTTTTGGCGTACCGGATTCTTTGCTTTCCCGCATCAAGACAGGCGAGACACTTTCAGTTGTTGTTGACGCCTTGAATCACCGCGAATTCAAGGGAATAGTCACCGCTGTTTCGCCTTCGGCTGATTCCAAAAGCCGTGTGTTCGATGTGGAAGTGACTATCCAGAATTCAGACAGGATTCTTAAGGATGGCATGATAGCAACTGTCTATGTGGAGGGCATGAATGAACCGGATCATCCGCCTGCTCAGACAACGGGACAGCCTCACATGGGAATCACATCAGTACCTTTGCAGTCAGTGGTTCGCCCACCCGATGATCCCAAGGGCTACATGGTTTTTGTCGCTGCTGAGAAGAACGGTCAATGGTTCGCCCTGGCCAGGCGTGTTGAACTGGGCGATGTGATCGGCAGGAGCGTCAGGGTGCTGCATGGAATCGCCCCTGGCGAGCGTGTCATCACCGCAGGTGCAACTATTGTTCACGACGGCGCCTTGTTGACTATTGCACCCTGAAGGAATGAAATTCATGCATTCAAAAGACGATACATATCTGCTTGAAAAACACAACACAGCTCGCTATTTTGTCGAAAATCGCCATATCGCATGGGTGCTTTTGGCGGGTGTCATTATTTGGGGAATTTTCGCCTATTTCAAGATGCCACAGCGCAAGGATCCGGATATTCCCATACGCCTGGCTGCGGTGACCTGTTCCTGGCCTGGCGTTCCGGCAGATAGGGTAGAGGACCTAATTACCCGGAAGCTGGAGCAGAAGATCGCCGAAAACGACAAGGTGGAACGGATCGAATCCACCACACGCACCAGCCTGGCCATTGTCATAATCAAACTCTACGATGATGTCAAAAATGTGCCTGATGTCTTCGATGACATCAATCTTAAACTCTCCGCCATCAGAGGGCTTCCCGATGGCGCTTCACCTGTCAACTTTATCAAGGATTTTGGCGATACCACAAGCCTGATGCTCACCGTCGCCTCACCGCTTGAGGGCGAAGTTGAAATTTCTCTGCGGACCAGGCAGGTTGAAAATACCATCCGCTCCCTTCGAGCCGGACGAAAAGGCGATCGCATCAGCCTGGTCATGGTATATCCCAACTCGATTCCAGAACGAACCATCCACCGGAATGTGGATAATTTTTCAGCGTTCATTACTGATAATGGCTTGGCAAAAGACATTCAAAGCCAGGTAGCTCCAGGTCTGGTCGTATTCGACATGGATACCCAGCTCGAAGATGCAAGGATCCAAGAGGCTCTTGATCGCTTCATAGAGGACAATTTGCAGGCCTCGGAATTCAACCCCGACATCTGGCATCCGGCGATGATTCGTGATCCGGATGGAATTATCGGGGCACTGAACCGCGTGGCTGGAAGCAAATATTCGTTAAGGCAACTGGAGACATATACCGATGAAATCATGCGGACCCTGCAAGCTTTGCCCCAGGTATCCCGCGTAAATCGCTGGGGTGTGCAGAACGAGGCTGTTTACCTTGAGTTTTCTCAGGAGCGGATGGCTGCCTACGGAATCGGACCTTTGCGCATCAAGGAAGTACTCGCCGCCCGGAACATCCGGCTTAGCGGCGGCATCGTGGAAAGCGGCGGCAAATCAATGCTCGTGGACCCATCCGGCGAGATCGCCGATGAGACAGAACTTGGCGGAGTCGCTGTGGGGCGCGCCAGAAACGGCGCCATCGCCTACCTGCGCGACATGGTGGAAATTGAGCGTGGTTATGAGACTCCAGCCCTGAAACGCAATTTTCTCATGGAGCGAGACAGCCAGGGCCGCTGGCGCCGTATGCCGGGTATTACTCTGGCCGTGACCATGAGAAATGGTGGTAATATCGGCAAGTTTTCCATAGCCGTGGACAGAACAATGGATGAGCTGAAACAGCGCCTGCCGGGCGACCTGCTGCTTTCCCGCACTTCGGATCAACCAAGACAGGTTGCACAAAAAGTGAGACTGTTCATGTCAAGCCTCTACGAAGCTGTGTTTCTTGTCGTTCTGGTTGCCTTCATCGGCTTCCGCGAATGGCGTTCGGCGCTTCTGATGGCGCTTTCTATCCCCATCACCCTGGCCATGACCTTTGGCATGATGCAGATACTTGGCATCGACATTCAGCAGATATCTCTCGCCGCGCTCATTTTATCTCTTGGGCTTCTGGTGGATGACCCGGTGGTGGCTAATGATGCTATCAAGCTTGAACTGCGTACGGGCAAACCACCTGAAGTTGCAGCGTGGCTCGGGCCTACCAAACTGGCCAAGGCTATCGTATATGCCACCATCACCAATATCGTGGCCTATTTGCCGTATCTGATGCTTAGCGGAGACAAGGGCCTGTTCCTGTTCTCAATGCCGGTGGTCATCGCATGTTCGCTTATCGCCTCACGCATCGTATCCATGACCTTCATTCCCCTTATAGGCATGGTTCTGCTAAGACCCGGCCGCAATGCTGGCAAGAGCATGGAGGAAATCCGCAGCCGGGGCTTTGCAGGGTTTTACTACCGCCTGGGAACCCGGCTTATCGATCACCGCTGGAAGGTTCTGGCCGGGTCCCTGGTTCTTGTGGTGCTGGCCTTTGTCCTTAAATCACAATTAAAGGACCAGTTCTTCCCCTATGATCTGTCGCATCTGTCATATATTGACGTGTGGCTTCCCGAGGATGCTCCGGTCCAGGCTTCCGACAATACAGCCCGGCAGGTGGAGGATATCGTTCGTCGGACTGCTGATGAGTATGGCGCCACGCATCCCGGCAAAAATGCAGAGATTAGGGATACTCTCAAACGGGTTACCAGCTTTGTGGGTGCAAGTGGGCCGCGATTCTGGTTTTCCGTAACGCCGGAACTCAATCAGCCAAATTACGCTCAGGTGCTTATCGAATTGTGGGATGTGTACGATACCGGTTCGTTTTTGCGTTTGCTGCAGGATCGCCTTTACGAAGCGCTGCCGGGTGTGCGCGCCAATGCGCGCCGTCTGGAAAGCGGCCCGCCTGTCGGTATTCCCGTTCAGATTCGCCTGAGTGGTGACGATATTCCTACGCTGCGGGCTCGCGCCGAAAAGCTCAAGGAATTGCTAAGGACGCAGCCCAATACCGAACGCATTCAGGATAACTGGGGCGCCGAGATATTCCGGACCCGGCTGTCCATTGACCCCGACAAAGCCGCATTGGCAGGCGTGACCAATCTGGACGTAGCCCGTTCGTCTGCCATAGCCATGAACGGCTTTCAGGTCACCAGTCTTCGCGAAGGGCGTCTTGACATTCCCGTATATGCCCGCATGCGAATGGAAGAACGGGCCGGAATAGAGAACATCAAAAATCTCTATGTCACTTCCTCTGACGGGAGCCAGAAAGTACCCCTCGGGCAGATATCTTCGATAGCCTGGGGACTGGAGACGGAAAAAATCGTTCGGCGCAATCACTTCCGGACCATCACGGTATCCTGTTTTCCGGCTTCCGGAGTTCTGCCATCAGAGATCATTACTGCAGCCAAACCTGCTCTGAAATTGTTCGAGAGTCAGCTTCCGCCCGGATACCGCATTGAAATCGGCGGTGAATATGAAGAGCAGGTGAAGGGGTTTGCAGAACTGAGCATGGTCCTGATCATTTCCGTAACCGCCATCTATCTGGCCCTGCTATTCCAGTTCAAAAATGCTATAAAACCGCTTATCGTGTTTGCAGCAATCCCCTATGGCATGGCGGGAGCGTTTGGAATGCTTTACATAACGTCTTCACCGTTTGGCTTCATGGCCTTTCTGGGAATTGTGAGCCTGATCGGTGTCATCGTAAGCCACATCATCGTATTATTTGACTTCATTGAGGAGCGCCGGGCCGAGGGCGACGATATTAAGACCGCTTTGCTTGATGCAGGCATCATGCGTCTGCGCCCCGTGATGATCACTGTCGCCGCCACGGTTCTGTCCCTGATTCCGCTGGCCATGCACGGCGGGCCGCTCTGGGAGCCACTGTGCTACGCCCAGATAGGGGGCTTGACCGTTGCGACATTCGTCACGCTTCTTATGGTTCCCGTGATTTACGCAATAGCGGCCCTGGATCTGAAGATCGTGGATTAGCTAATTCCTGATTACAACGGATTTGTCATATCTCTGGCGCTGAGCCAGTTGGATGGCATAGCCTGAAAGCTCCTCATTCAAGCACTCGGTCTTTCCAATCACCAGAATTTTTTGCCGCTCTGTTTCCACTGTATCTTTTAAAACCTTTGAAACCCTGGAGATGGAAACCCTGGAAGAAATGGAAAAACGATACATCACCACGATACTTCAAAGAACCAACTACAACCGCCATCTAACCGCCAAAATCCTGGGCCTTCCCCGCACAACGCTGTGGCGAAGGCTTAAGGAATATGGCCTTGACCCAGAATCCGCCGACTACCTTATTTCCTGAAATGTTTTCGGGCGGCCTCGCCTGTCTCAGCCTTGCTCTGCCGCAACATTTTTTTTTACAGACGCATTTCGCCACCGACATTGGCTATGTTCATGCGATGCTGAGGAATCTTTTTCAGAGCTTCGCCCATCTCTTGTGCCGCAATCCGCAGCTCATAATTCTTTTGCAGGTTCATCCAAATATCCGGTCCGGTGCCAAACCACTTGCCCAGGCGCAAAGCCGTGTCGCCGGTAATGCCGCGCTTGCCGGCAATGATCTGCGTGAGCCGGTTCGTTGGTACGCCCAATTCTTTCGCAAGGGTGTTTGCGCTCATACCGAGAGATTTCAGCTCGTCGGCCAGGTGTTCCCCTGGATGAATGATAAGTCTCGCCATAGTTGCCTCCTAATGATAATCCACGATTTCCACGTTAAGTGCGCCAGGTGAACCATCAGGCCATTCAAAACAAATCCGCCATTGATCGTTGATGCGAATACTGTATTGACCTTTGCGATCCCCTTTGAGTGCTTCGAGGTGGTTCCCAGGTGTATTTAACGCCATCAGGCGGTCGGCTGCGTGGAGCCTATCCAAACGCAGAATTGCTTGCCGCTCGATCCCCTGAAACGCCTTTACCCTTTCACCGTCGAAAAACACCCGCGTGCGCTTGTTGCGGAAACTTATAATCATGCTGTATCTTACAATGTTATACGCTGTACGTCAAATATCTATTTCGTTGGAAGTTTTTATTTGTGTCAACTCAACGACCCTGTCTTGCGCACAAGGATGTAGGCGTTGAACTCGTGTTTCATTGTGAAACGCTGATTACATTCCAGGTTTTGCAATGGTTTCCTCATACCTGTCCCTTTTGATGTTCCAAACTGAAACACCAGCATTGCCGATATAACCCCTGCACCCAGCTCAATTTTCCATCTATGGCAATTTAAGTTCAATATCTCAATGTGTTACCGATTCATTTCCGGGTTGGCATCAATTTTGATTAGAGGAAGTATCAGACAGCACTTTGGAAAGGGAAAACAAGTGGATGGAACATATTCTGGTGAGCATGGACATCCGGCAGGATGCCGACAGCCCGTTTCCCCTCATAAATCAGGACGAGACGGGCGGTTTTCTGGCAGCGGTATATCGGGCCATTCATCTGGCGGAACAGATCAGGGCCAATGTCCATATTTTACTGGTTTGCCATCAAGAACCGGCATCTTCCGGAAGTGGTGAAAAAGGCCGAGGCCAAACTCAGATCATCCTGTGATCTTCTGGCGTTTTGGATGGGAAAAAAATCGTTGCTGACCCTGCTATTTCCCAGGGACTGGGTGGAAAGATTTGTCGGCGTTTGCCAGTCGTCCGTCCTGGTGTTGAGATAACTGCAAAAAAAGAGGTGATAAAAATGAAAGTCCTGGTAGCCGTTGATAAGAGTGAAGAATCCCAAAAGGCGCTGAAATACGCCTGTCATTTGCTGGAGCATTTTGATGCCAAGGTTGATGCTGTTTATGTCAAGCCCGATGAATCGGACATTGGCGCCGAAACCCTGTATGCCCCGTTTGCCGGTCATGAACAGAAAAGGCGATTTCACGGATGAAATTCTGAAAGAAGTGGCGACCGGAAGATATGACCTGGTGGTGTTAGGCGCTTACGGGCATAAACGACCCAAGTATCTAAGCCTCATCAGCGACGAAGCTCTCAATATCGCCCGCCTGACCACCCGTCCCGTCCTCGTCTTTCGGGATACAGAAAAGTGAGAGTAACGCATATCGCCCATAAGATTTGATTTGTCTGGGCGACGTGAGTAAATCGGTGATATAGATGAGTGTAGTGGAAACAACGCTGGCGTTATGCCTCACCCGTGAGAGTGGGTTTCTGTCGTCAAATTGCTTGACAATTCGTAACCAATCGGTTACGGTTCATTTGTGTACACGATCAAACGCACCGAGGAATTCAAGGACTGGCTGTTCGGTCGTAAGGACGGCATGACGCATCGCCGTCTTGCGCGCCGACTCGATAGGGCGCAAGCCGGTAATCTCGGTGATGTGAAGCCGGTCGGTGAGTCCGTATTTGAGATGCGCGAGTTTTTCGGCCCTGGCTGGCGCATGTATTACGTTCAGCGCGGAGATGTGTTGATCGTGATGTTAGGTGGCGGGGATAAGTCCATGCAGTCCGCCGATATTGCCAAGGCCATCAAACTGGCCTCAACCCTTGAGGAATGAACCATGACCAAGAAAATCAAAATTTCCGACCTGCCCGATTTCGACATGGCCGAACACTTGCCCGATGAACAGTCCGTTGCTGAGTACCTGACACTGGTACTCGAAGAAGGCGACCCTTCCGAACTTCCTCACGCTCTGGGTGTAATCGCCCGTGCCCGAGGTATGACGGAAATCGCCAAGGCCTCCGGCCTTACTCGTGAGGCGCTGTATCGTGCGCTGCGATCCGATGCGCAACCGCGATTTGATACAGTGAGCCGTGTTTGTGCAGCACTCGGTATAAAGTTGGTAGCGCAGGCTGTTCACGCATAAGTGTGAGGTACTCGTGTGGTTCATCGTTCAATTCTCCGTAGCAAGTGTGGCATAACAATACTTTCTGCTGATGCTATTCAATGTAGAACTGATATAAATATTCATACACGCTTGTAAAAATGCTTTCACTGCAAGGCATTGATGGCCACTTAATGCCTTTTTTTAAATAGGAAAAAGTTTTTAGATAACATTAATATGAGGACAGACAACGGAAATAAAGCTCTGGAAGATAGCCAGGAAAGGTTCCGGGCGCTACACAATGCATCCTTTGGGGGTATTTGCATCCATGATAAGGGACTTATTCTGGACTGCAATCAAGGGCTGTCGGATATGACCGGATTTACCGGCGAAGAGCTTATCGGCATGAACGGACTTGAACTCGTTGCACCGGAATACCGTGAATTGGTAATGCAGAATATTCTAAGCAGATTTGGACAGCCCTATGATGTTGAAGGGCTCCGAAAGGACGGTGCAAAATATCATCTCAGAATACAGGGTAAAAATATCCCCTATCAAGGACGTTCTGTACGGGTAACCGAATTCCGGGATATCACGGATCGGAAGCAGGCGGAAGAGGCGCTACGGGAGAACGAGGAAAAATTGAGTTCCCTGTTTGGTTCGATGACAGAAATGGTCGTGTTGCACGAGATGGTGTTCAATGCGCAGGGAAAACCGGTTAATTACCGGATAATCGACTGCAACAAGGCCTACACGGAAATCGTGGGAATTGCGAAAGAAGACGCCGTGGGGAAAACGGCTACAGAAGTATATCAGACCAAAGATGCGCCCTATCTGGAGGAATACAACCGGGTGGCCATAACCGGGGAACCCTGTCGATTCGACACCTACTTCGCCCCCATGGACAAGCATTTTACCATATCGGTGGTATCTCCGAACAGGAATAGATTTGCAACCATTTCCACCGACATCACCGCCAATAAAAAAATGCAGCAGCTTATCGACGCAAAGAACAAGGAACTCGAACAGATGGTGTACATCGCCTCGCATGATTTGCGTTCGCCTTTGGTCAATATTGACGGTTATGGCAGGGAGTTGGGGTACGCGGTCGAAGACCTCAACCGCGCCCTTGATGCCGGGCACCCGTCTGTTGACGCACTCAAAGCCGCGATCCAGCCGCCGCTGCAGGAGATGATCGCCGCCCTGGGCTACATCAGAAACAGCACAATCCAAATGGATGCCCTCCTGAAGGGGATTCTGAAATTGTCGCGCTCCGGCCGGTCGATACTGAAGATCGGTCCGCTCAACATGAACGAGCTGATTTCCAGGACCATTGCAGCAATCGAATTCCAGGTCAGAGAAGCCGGTGTGGATTTACACGTTTCCGACCTGCCGCCGTGCCAGGCAGATGCATTACAAGTGACCCAGGTATTCTCCAACCTTATCGGCAATGCGCTGAAGTTCCTTGATCCAAAGAGGCCAGGAGTCATCCGGATAAATGGCAGTGAAAAGGAAGGCCGCTGTCTATATTGCGTGGAAGATAACGGGATTGGTATTGACCCTGCACATCAGCAAAGTATCTTCGAGATATTCCGCCGGCTTGATCCAGCCAAGAGTGAAGGGGAAGGGTTGGGGTTGACCATCGTCCGGCAGGTGCTTGAAAGGCTTGCGGGGGAAATCCGGGTCGAATCAATACCTGGTGAGGGCAGTCGCTTCTATGTGGCGCTACCGGCCATTCCGTCGCATGTACAGATAAAATGAGAGGTGGAAGGTAATATGAAAAAAGAAGTTGTGATTCTCATCGCCGAGGATGACGAAGGACATGCGGGATTGATCCGGAAAAACCTGGTGCGAGCCGGCATCTCCAATGAACTGCTGCATTTCAAGGACGGGCAGGAAATAATGGATTTTTTGTTATGTAAAGGCGATGGACTGAAACGGCAACCGGATACGGCCTATGTCCTGCTTCTCGATATCAGCATGCCGAAACTCGATGGGGCGGAGGTATTGACCCAAGTGAAGGCCGATCCGGAGCTGCGCAAGATGCCGGTGATCATGATCACCACGACCGACGACCCCAGGGAAGTGGAACATTGCCATATCCTGGGGTGCAGCAGCTACATCACCAAGCCTGTGGAATACGAAAGTTTTGTGAATGCCATTCGGCAACTGGGACTCTTTCTGGCTGTTGTACAGGTGCCGAAAGTCAACGGTGTGCATTGAAATATGCAAGGAAGAAACGAGATGCTTACCGACACGAATATCTATGAGTCAATGCCCGGGCGCGTTCTGGTCGTTGAGGATGACGATGGGCTGAGAAAGCTGATTGAGAAAACGCTGCGTAAGGCTGGGTATGACGCGGCGGGGGCGCCTACCGGCGCGGAGGGCATGGCGCACATCAAGGCGAATAAGGATATAGTGCTGCTGCTTGACCAGAATCTTCCCGACATGAACGGGAGCGACTTCATCATCTCCTTGATTGAGTCCGGTCTCCGGGTCCCCTTTATCGTCATGACGGGTCAGGGAAACGAGCGACTGGCCGTCGAGATGATGAAGCTCGGCGCCGCGGATTATTTGGTGAAGGACCTTGATCTCACGGATCTCCTGCCCGGCGTTTTCCATCGCCTCTTCCAAAAACTGGACACCGAACGTCGGCTTCGTGCCGCCGAGGAGGCGCTTCAGGAATCCGAGGAAAAATTCCGAAACTTTACCGATCAGTCGCTTGTCGGCATTTATCTCATCCAGGATGGCGTTTTCAAGTATGTGAATCCGAAATTTTCGGAAATTTTCGGATATACCGTTGCGCAATGTCTGTGCCTGTCTTTTGATGAACTCGTATATCCGGAGGACCGGGATACTGTTGAGGAAAATATTCGCAAGCGAATATCAGGAGAGGTCAAAACAGTTCATTACGAATTCAGGGGAATAAGAAAAAACAGTGAAATAGTTCATCTCGAGATTTTTGGATCTTCAATTCTTTTTAACGGTGAATCCGCCGCCACGGGAACTTTGCTGGACATCACCGAACGAAAGAACGCAGAGAAGGAGAAGGCCAAACTTGAAGGCCAGTTACAGCGGGCGCAGAAAATGGAATCCATTGGATCGCTTGCCGGTGGCATTGCCCATGATTTAAACAATATTTTATTTCCGATCAGCGGCCTTTCAGAGATGCTGCTTGATGAAATTTCACCGGACAACCCCGCGCATGAAAGTCTCGAACAAATACACAAATCCGCACAACGGGGCAGTGATCTGGTCAAACAGATACTGGCTTTCAGCCGTCAATCCAACCCTCGGAAACTGCCTATCCTGGTTCAGCCGATCCTGAAAGAGGTATTGAAGTTGTCCCGGGCTGCAATACCTATGAATATCGAAATCGCAAGCCATATCGATACGGATTGCGGGATGGTTTCCGCAAATTCCACGCAGGTGCACCAGATCGCCATGAACCTGATCACCAACGCCTATCATGCCGTCGAGCAAACGGGTGGAACAATTCATGTTGAGCTGAAAGAAATTATATTTGAAAAAGATGAGTTAAGCGACTATTCGGCGCCGGAAGATATTTTGGCAGGCAAATATGCTTGTATCATCGTATCGGACACCGGAACCGGAATCGATAATACACTGATCCATAAAATATTCGATCCCTACTTCACCACCAAGGAACAGGGAAAGGGAACGGGACTGGGGCTTTCCGTGGTGCATGGCATCGTTAAGGACCATGACGGGGATATCCGCGTCTACAGTGAGGTGGGTAAAGGGACTACGTTCAAGGTGTATCTGCCTCTACAGGGAGATATTAAAGATAAAAAGGCTGCCGCTATCATCAGAAAGTATCCGACTGGCTGCGAAAGCATTCTGCTGGTTGATGATGAAGAGCCGATTGCCCAATTGGTAAAAATGATGCTTGAAAAGCTGGGGTATCGGGTGACTGTCCGATTGAGCAGCCCGGACGCTTTGGATGCATTCAGAGCCAATCCCGATAAAATTGATCTGGTTATCAGTGACAGAAGCATGCCAAATATGACCGGAGAACAACTTGCCAGGGAAATAATATCGATCAAACCGGGAATTCCGATCATTATTTGTACGGGTTTCAGCGACAAAAACGACGAGCAGCGCGGTAAATCCATGGGTATCAAAGGGTTTCTCATGAAGCCCGTGGCGACAGGTGATCTGGCCGAAATGGTCAGAAAGGCGCTGGATGAGATTGCAGAATGCATGTAGCTACAAGATGTCATTTTTTGAGAACTTGCACATGAATAAAAGACGTTTGTTTTATTACCGATCATTCTTCTTCTGATCGTCGCTGTAGCCGGCTGGTTTGCCACGGATTTTCTCAGCAACAAAGCCCGGCGGACCAAATTTGTCAACTGGGCATCGGAGCAAACCAGGCTTCGGTATTGACTGTCTATATTTGTTCTCTGATTAATGTTTGATGGCTTTGTAACCCTCTCTTCTTCTTGGCGACCACACCTTCGACCGTTTTCTGGCATAAAAAATTTCCGCCTTCATGCTTTCTTCATGTTGGTCTGTTATCTTGATGTGAAAAGGCGCTGGAAAGGCGTTGGTCGTCTTCCCGGATTGAGTGCCGAAATCATCTCAAAACAGGAGATATCATCATGAACAAGAAATGGATATTCATTATTGGAAGCGGAGTTCTGGTCACTGGTCTTGCCGTTGCCGGAGCAAGTTTTGCAAAATCGGACATCAGTAAGGTCAGCGGCGGAACCATCCGCATTGAGAAACTGGCCGAAGCGGATTTTCCCGACTTGGCCAAGCTCACATCCGACCAGGCCGTTCAAATAGCATTGGCCGCGGTTCCGGGCAAAGTGCTGAAGACAGAGCTTGAAAACGAAAACGGTTTTCTGGTGTACGGGGTCGAAGTGGTAACACCCGACAAGTCCATCATGGATATAAAGGTGGATGCCGGCTCCGGTAAAGTGTTGGCCATGAACAAGGACAATGCGGACGGCAAGGAACACGAATCCGGTAAACATGACAGCGACCGGGACAACGAGGACTAAACATCCCAACGCGCTCCGAACACTGTTTTTTTTTAAATTGGTCGGGGCGTGTTTTGACTGCTGTTGCGGACACGCAGATTACGGTTCAAACGCTGTGTCACCCATACTAATATTCTATAATTGTTGAGCTTCATATCGTTTTCCATTATTATTTGAATATGTGAAAAAACAAGAAAGCGATTATGAAGCACAACGCAGAAATCACCCCCAGTGGGCGCAAAACCCATTGGAGGCATGGCCGTGAGAAGGGAAAAAGGTGAACCTCAGTCAAAATAGAATCCTGAAAACTGCTATGGTACTTATCGGTTTTCTTGGAATCATCGCCAGCGCGCGTTTCTGGTACCTGGAAGAACAGGGGAATTTTCATTCAATCACCCCGGGCGAGGCGTATCGGTCGGTGCAACTGGATCAGGATGAACTGGAATACTACATCCGTAAATTCAAAATACACTCAATCATCAATTTGAGGGGACAGAACGTGGAGGAGTCATGGTACGATCAGGAAATCGAAACCAGCCGAAATTTGGATGTCAGGCATTTCGATTTCGGATTGAGTGCTGAAAAGGCGCCGACACCGTCCGAACTCACGGAATTATTAAGGCTTTTCAGCATTGCCCCGCGTCCCGTCCTGATTCATTGCCAGGGTGGGGCCGACCGATCGGGTTTGGCAGCGGCCATCTGGAAGATGGTGATTGATGGATCGCCAAAATCCGTGGCCGGGGAACAGTTGGCCATTCGCTTCGGCCACATCGTGTTCTCCCCGTAGAACAATTGCAGGTAGCCTTTGTTGCTGTACGGAAATGAGACATCAAGGTATTTCCCGGTAATCCGCCGACCGTTTTCATAAAAATCCGCCGTGCCAAAATCCACTTGCGCCTCACCCGGACGATGTTCCAGCGGAAGGAAACCAACCCTGGAACCGCTGAAAACTTCCTTGTGCTTAACGGCATAGTAGGCTGCAACTGTCCTGTAGGAACAATCAAAATCAGAAAACTCTTCCTTAAGGCGCTTAAATACCCTCCTTGCTGTATGCCTTTGCTTGCGTGGCGCATCATCTGTTTCAAGCCACTTGTCAATGCCCGCCTTGTAAGTATCCAGACCGGGACAAAAACGCTTCTCCGATGCCGCTTTGGGAACCGGCTCGTTGAAGTCAGTCATGTTTCCATTTTGTATCAGCAAGATGACACAGGGCCGCATGAAATATCAAATACGAAGGTTCAAAATCCATGGTCATTATTATCGCCGATTGAGAATAAAATAGCAACTACTTTTTTTCTCACGTTTAGCTTGACAAAGGTAAATATTTTCACTAAAAGCGAGGTATGAAAAAGATAACTCAACAATTCATTGCAAAAACATTGAATATCAGCTCGGGGTTTATCAGCGAGATATTGAGTGGGAAAAAACGACCTTCCTGGTCAGTAGCCAAGCGCCTGGCCGAAGTCCCCCGCCGAGTGGATGGAAGCCCCACCCGAAACTCTGCGACAGATCATCAGCAACATGACGGAGAAGAGACAATGAAATCCAAATGCAGCAATTCAAAATCCCATTTGCAAAAGCCTTAAGCCAGGAGCGGTTATATAAAGCAGTTGACCAGCCGACGCTCTTGTGTCGGCTACAAGAGCGTTGACCGTTGACGGTGAACGGTCAAAGGTCAACGGCTGTATCACAGTTGCAATGCTCAGAGTGCATTTTTGGATTTGGAGGTAGTGGAATGAAAACGAACAACCAAGTACGGGTGACCAGCCAGTCGCCCCTACCCAACATCCGTTCGATGCAACGCCCATCTGTAACAACAGTTCTATCTCCATTTACTGATTTTTCAGATATCCGCCCGGATATTTTAGCGGCAGCGGCCGAACGGGGGAGCCGGGTGCATGCGGCATGCGCTGCTCATGTCAATGGACTGTGGGCGGATTGCTTTTTATTGCAGGAGGAGAAAGGTTACTTCAAGAGTTCTCTGGATTGGTCGAGCCGTGTCGTATCGGAATTTCGGGCTGTCGAAATGGAGCTTGCCGACGGCAAACTCGGTTACATGGGGCACCCGGATGCCATCGTCAAAATGTCGGGCGATACCGGATTGACCGTAATTGATTACAAAACACCTATAACCGCATCGAAAACATGGCTGCCGCAAATAGCGGCATACGCCCACCTGGCACGGACCAACGGATATGATGTTAAACGTGGACTGGCCGTTCGACTGAAAAAAACTGGCGGCAGCCCGATCTCGACCGAAATTGATATCGATGGAGAGCCATGGATGGCGATGCGGCCATGGCGGTTGTCCGGGCTTCCGGACTGCTTGAAGAATTAAAGGAATGGACGGAGGGTGGGGTGATGAAAATCATCCAAAAACTGGTTTTAAATTGATCCCATTTTTGTTCCTTATTATATGAACGAAACAAAAATAGGATCAGTTTTTCACTAAAATATATGGCAATTTTCATCAGCCCACCATGAACCATTACGAGAAACTGCTGACGGATGCCCTGCATGGACACTGGACATCAGTAGGTAAAAGCGACTACAAGCATAACTGAAGTCATTGTTAAAAAAATTGAAAGCTGATAAAGATACAAAAACTTGAACATTGAGTAAAATAATAAAAGTTATCGGCACGGAAAATGGAATGATATTTACTTTTAAGGAGGAGAAAACATGGGAAGTAAAGTTTCTTTTATCGGTAAAATAATCGAAATAATGCAAATCCCAACCGCCGAACGCATTGAATCCGCAATCGTGGTATGCGGTGCCGGTGGTCGATGGCAGGGATGTGTTCAAAAAGGCGAATTTACACCAGGCGATTTATGCTTTGTCTTCCTTCAGGACGCTCTTCTTCCGGAATTACCAGAATTCGAACATATGCGTAAGCATAAATTCCGCGTTAAAATGTGCCGATTCCTCGGCACGCCATCCGAAATATTGATCACCAAACCGTTTGGTAATATGGACGACGTAAACCTCGGAGATGAAATCACCTGGCTAAACATTCTTAAATATGAAAAACCAATACCAATAAACATGCAAGGCGAAAACAAGGGATCGTTCCCTTCATTCATTCCAAAAACCGACGAGATTAATTTTCAGGCAATACCTGGACTCATAGATTGCATTATTGGCAAAGCATTTTATGCCACACTCAAATATGACGGAACGTCAGCAACCTTTTATCATAACAATGGCGAAATAGGCGTATGCAGTCGAAATCTGGAAAAAAAGCTAACATCAGACGATGTTTACAACCTGATTGATAAAAAATACAGCATCACTGATCAATTAAGGACACTGGGCAATTTCGCAATCCAGGGTGAAATCGTCGGCCCAGGTATCCAGAAAAACCACTCTGGCCTGAAATCAACCGAAATTAGAGTGTTCGATATTTACGATATAGATAAACGCGAATATCTCCCTCAATCAAAATTGTTCGAGATTTGCGAAGACTTCAAACTGCCGCCGGCGGAAATTATAATTCATGCAGTCTGGACGATGAGCAACTTTGAACAATTTCGGCAATTTGCTGAACAATCGTATTCGAACGGAAAACCAGCAGAGGGCATCGTAGTCAGGGTGCAAGATTTTGATGACGATAAGCGGATATCTTTCAAAATCATCAACTTGAACTATAAAGGCTGAAATGGCTTAAAAACATCCACTTTTGTTGTGATAATACATTATGTCAACCAGGTAGCTTGATCCGACCCGACAAAACATGCTTATCCAGAATAAAGCAGGTAAAACTTCCTGAAAATATGACATCTTCTTTTCGCATTACGGTAACCGCTACAATTTGTTTTTTACCTTGCCTGGTTTCGGCTGTTGCTGCTGCAATAACCGTCTCACCTGCCCTTACAGGTTTTAAAAACTTCACTTCCGATGACCCAAGAACCACATTCGGGTGATTCACTGCGATCATGGCGGCATAGTCTGCAAGACCGAAAATATATCCACCGTGTACCAGACCGGATTCATCCACAGCCATGGAGTTGATCGTAAGGAGTTCAACCCGGCTTGAGCCTTCTTCCAGATGAACCACAGTCCCGAAACATTCCTGATTGATTCCCTGATGAGTTTGAATGGTTATCATGGTCAGTGTTCTCCTTTACATGAATTGTTTTTGTTTTTTGGCGGAACGCATAAAGCACCCGGGCCCCGTAATTGAATCCGGACAGTGTTCCTTGGCGAACACAATATCTTAACATATTCGCCACCACGAAAAGAACCTCTTATCAATTTGACAAAAACCGGAAAATAGGTTAGCTGTTCCTGATTAAACAATAATCGAAGATGGGTAATCCTGGTGTCAACCCAGCATTTTCACGCCGGTATTCCCTTACGTTTTCAAATGTTTTCAGGCAAAGAGATTATCATCAATGGACAATGAAAAATCAAGTGATGTTATCGACAAACGAAGAGAAAAACAGGCTGAACTGAAAGCCAGGAATGTTCAGCTTTTTCCAAATGACTTTAAAGTGTTGCATACGATCCGGGATATTTTGTTTCAAATCGAAAGTCATCCAGAATCAATTACGCTGGAAACGCCTGTATTTACAACTGCCGGCCGGATGATGGCCATTAACCGATTCGGAAAATCCACGTTTCTTCGATTCCGGGACCGAACCGGACAGCTTCAGGCTTATATCAAAAAAGACAGCGTCGGGGATGACTCTTATAATCTTTTCAAGCAACTGGATGTAGGCGATTTCGTGGGTCTTACTGGATGTTTATTCCAGACCAAGACACAGGAATGGACGCTTCTGGTCAACGAAATTCAGTTGCTCTGCAAGGCCACAAGGCCGTTGCCCGAGAAATTTCATGGGCTCAAAGATCCTGAAAAACGCTATCGTCAGCGTTATATTGACCTGATCATGAATGCCGACGTTCGCGATATCTTCATCAAACGCAGCCGAATGATTCAGGCGATTCGGACATTTTTGCTGGAACTGGAGTTTCTGGAAGTCGAAACGCCCATGATGCAGACACTTGCCGGAGGCGCAGAAGCCACCCCATTTGTCACATTTCACAATGCCTTGAACATTGATCTGTTCTTAAGGATTGCACCTGAACTCTATTTAAAGCGCTTAGTTGTTGGCGGATATGAACGGGTTTTTGAGATCAACCGTAATTTCCGAAATGAAGGTGTTTCCACTCGTCATAACCCTGAATTTACCATGCTGGAGTTTTATCAGGCTTACGCCACATATCAAGACCTGATGGATATTACAGAACGCATGTTTTCCGAAATCACTTTGGCGGTTACCGGATCGACACAAATCATCTACCAGGGAAACACCATTGAGATGTCCGGTAAATGGCGACGTATGACCCTTGCATCCGCCCTTTCCGAAATTGCCGGAATTGATCCGGATCTGCAAAATGACAGGCAAGGGCTTCTTGACTTTGCCGCCTCAAAGGGAATACCGATAGCCCATAAAAACCGCCTGGGAAAAATTGTCACCAAGCTCTTTGATACCTTGGTGGAACCGCACCTGATTCAACCCACCTTTATCACCGGCTATCCGGTTGAAGTTTCCCCGCTTTCCCGAAAGAACGACCTCAATCCCCAGATCACGGATCGCTTCGAGCTGTTTATTGCCGGCTATGAAATTGCCAACGGCTTTTCAGAATTAAACGACCCGCAGGACCAGAAAGACCGGTTTTTGCAGCAGGTCGCAGACAGAGATGCCGGTGATCAGGAGGCTCACTGTATGGATGACGATTATATTGAAGCCCTGGAATATGGGCTTCCGCCAACAGCCGGCGAGGGAATCGGTATCGACCGACTGGCCATGTTGTTGACGGACTCGGTTTCCATACGGGAGGTTATTCTTTTTCCGCACATGAAACCCCTGACAAAGACCACTTCCGATAAAACTGAATCAGAACCCTAAGCATTTACCGTGAAAATGTTTTCTTTATGATTTCTCTCGCAAAGGCGCGAAGAACATTTTTTTCGTGTCTTTCGTGTGTTTCGTGGTTTAAAAGTATTTTCACGGTAAATATTTTTTCATACCGTTTATCAACAAACCCATAATGTGAAATACAGTGATGCAGTTTGAATTATTTATTGGCGCCCGCTATCTTCGGGCCAAGCAGAAACAGGCATTCATCTCTTTAATTACCCTGCTGTCCATTGCCGGGGTCACGCTCGGCGTTATGGCCTTGATCATTGTCATTGCCGTGATGGCCGGGTTTGAGTCAGATTTGAAGTCCCGTATTCTAAGCGTGGAATCTCATATTGTGGTGATGAGGCATGGCGGCAACTTTACGGACTATTCCAAGGTCAGCGATTGGGTCAATGGTGTCGAAGGCGTGGAAGCATCCACCCCTTTCATCTTATCTCAAATAATGATCCGGTCTGCATCGGGAATGTCCGGCGCTGTATTAAGGGGCATTGTGCCGGAATCCGCCGGCAAGGTCATCACCTCGATCGGCCCGGATGCATTAGGATCACTGACATTGCGCAGCGCTGCAAAACCATCTGCTACGGATGTCCCAGGTGTTGTCCTCGGGAAAGAATTACTCAAGAATTTGGGAGTTTCCAGGGGTGACACGATTCATATCCTGTCTCCGCGTGGCATGATTTCACCGGCTGGTTTGATACCAGTGATGAAACGATTTCAGGTTGTCGGCGAATTTGAATCCGGCATGTACGAATACGACGGGTCCATTGCGTATATTCACCTGAATGATGCGCAGAAATTTCTTCACATGGAGGACAGTATTACAGGCATCGAGGTCCGGGTGAACGACATATATAAAGCCCGGCAGATTTCCGAATCAATCTCCAGCCATCTTGGTTTTCCGTACTGGGGCAGAGACTGGATGCAGATGAACCGGAATCTTTTTTCAGCTCTCAAGCTCGAAAAAACCGTCATGTTTATTATTCTGGCGTTAATTATTTTGGTTGCCGCCTTTAACATTGCCAGCAGCCTGATTATGATGGTAATGGAAAAAACAAAGGACATCGCCATCTTGAAGGCCATGGGGGCAACCGATAAAAGTATTCGGCGCATTTTTGTTTTTAAAGGGATGACCATCGGTGTGATCGGGACAACCCTCGGAGTCAGCCTTGGATTTGCGTTGTGCAAACTTCTTGAGCATTATAAATTCATTGAACTTCCGGGAGATGTTTACTATATTACCAAGCTTCCGGTTCTCTTAAAAACATTTGATGTCGTTTCAATTGCAACCGCTTCCCTGATTATATGTTTTATCGCCACACTGTATCCAGCCAGGCAGGCTTCAAAACTTAATCCGGTTGAAGCGATTCGATATGGATGAGACCTTTACCGTGAAAACACTTTTAAACCACGAAACACACGAAAAAAGTAAGGGCGACCGGCCGGTCGCCCCTACCGCCATTGCCTGAGAAACAATTTTCATTCTTATGGAAAACAGCATGGAAAATGGAAGTATTGATCGGGATGAACCGGATAACAACTGCCTTGTTATGGCAAAAAATCTTAAAAAAAGTTTTATAAGCAGTGGATCAAACGCTCTTGTGCCGGCTATTGATATATTGAAAGCAGTCGATTTTACGCTAATGGCCGGGGAAACCGTTGCCATTGTAGGTGCATCCGGCATCGGCAAATCCACCCTGCTTCAGATTCTGGGTACTCTGGATCAACCGGATTCCGGGGATTTGTGGTTTCAGGGAAAAAATATCTTTAAACTGAATCCCTTACAATTGGCGAGTTTCAGAAATTCGTCCATTGGTTTTGTGTTTCAATTTCATCATCTGCTGCCGGAATTCACCGCACTTGAAAATGCCATGATGCCGTGCCTCATCAAAGGATTGTCCAAGCCAATGTCCAGAAATCTTGCAGAAAAGATTCTGGTGCGTGTTGGCCTGAAGAGCAGATTGCATCACCCGGTCACAAAGCTTTCCGGGGGTGAACAGCAGCGGGTAGCACTTGCCAGGGCGCTGGTCTTGAATCCTGCCCTGCTCCTGGCTGATGAACCCACCGGAAATCTGGATCAAAAAAACGGTGAACAGGTTCATGAATTGTTAATGGAATTAAATCGGGAATTGAATATGACCATGGTGGTTGTTACTCACAACATGAAACTGGCATCCTATATGGCCAGACGTGTAACCATCATGGATGGAAAACTGGTCGAAGCAAACTGAGGTGTCTATATGTTAAAACGGTTATGTATCATCATTATCGGAGTCTTATGCGGTTTTCCTGTTATGGGTTTTGGCGCCGAACGCGTCCAGGTAATGGTTTTACCGTTTCAAATTCACGCTCAACAAAATCTGGAG
>Ga0194044_10000413_pt1 | contig 21281 bp, 20 predicted proteins | sample JunL4417m_MetaG_FD_155460 | JGI IMG/M metagenome (GOLD analysis project Ga0194044, IMG submission 155460) | Anoxic zone freshwater microbial communities from boreal shield lake in IISD Experimental Lakes Area, Ontario, Canada - Jun2016-L442-17m | ecosystem: Environmental > Aquatic > Freshwater...
AATTTGTTGTAATGTATTTCTTTGAGACATAAGCGACTTCCCTCGATATTATCCTAACATATGACAGGTTAAATATCAATGATTGTTAGGGTTTTATCGATATGAGTCAGCTTTTTCGATCACAATTACTTGTGAAAGCCGCCATAATGATGTCTTTACCTGGGCTCAGATGGGTTTAGTGGCCAAAATATATTTAGCCCCTAAACGGTCTGAACCCAGCTCGCGTGCCGCTTTAATTGGCGAACAGCCAAACCCTTGGGAGCTTCTTCACCCCCAGGATGCGACGAGCCGACATCGAGGTGCCGAACCACGCCGTCGCTATGGACGCTTGGGCGTGACTAGCCTGTTATCCCCGGAGTAGCTTTTATCCGATGAGCTTCCACCATCCTATATTGAATGGTCGGATCACTAAGATCTGCTTTCGCAACTGCTCGACTCGTTGGTCTTGCAGTAAAGCTGGCTTGTGCCTTTACACTATCTCCCGGGTTTCCATTCCGGGATAGCCAACCTTTGTATACGCCTCCGTTACTTTTTAGGAGGCATCCGCCCCAGACAAACTACCCACCAGATACTGTCCCTTGGCCTGATTCAAGGTCTAAGGTTAGAATTACAAATAAACAAGAGTGGTATCTCATTGTTGCCCGAAGGCTCCCACCTATGCTGAACATGCATATCCATAATTCAATATCAAGCTGTAGTAAAGCTTCACGGGGTCTTTTCGTCCCGCTATAGTTAACGAGCGTCTTTACTCGTCTCGCAATTTCACCGAGTTCTTCGTCGAGACAGTTCCCAAGTCGTTACGCCATTCGTGCAGGTCGGAATTTACCCGACAAGGAATTTCGCTACCTTAGGACCGTTATAGTTACGGCCGGCGTTCATCCGCGCTTCAATTCAAAGCTTCGCCTTACGGCTAACCTCTCCTCTTAACGTTCGGACACTGGCCAGGCGTCACCCCCTATACATCATCTTTCGATTTAGCAGGGAGCTATGTTTTTGTTAAACAGTCGCTTGGGATCTTTAGCTGCGGCCCCATTGCTGGGGCAGGCCTTATTGCTAACTTACGGCCGCTATTTTGCCGAGTTCCTTAACGAAGATTCTCTCGTACTCCTGAGGCTACTCGCCTCGTTCACCTGAGTCGGTTTGCGGTACGGTTACTGTTGCCTTAGCCCTAGAGGTTTTTCTTGTCAGCTCTTACACCTAAGTTGGCTCGGTCAGAGACTTCGCCTTCAGGCAACCAATCAGCTTGATGCTCCGGATTTACCTAGAGCAGCCGACTTAGCCACCAACGCTCATACCATTAAAAACGCTTAGATTTCGAACCGCGTCTCCCCATTGGAAAACAACAGTAGTGCTGGAATATTAACCAGCTCATCCATCGGCTACGCTACCATTACAATAGCCTCGTCTTAGGACCGACTAACCCTGGGTCGAGTTTCGTTGCCCAGGAAACCTTGAACTTACGGAGGGCGGGGTTCTCACCCGCCTTTTTGCTACTCATGCCAACATTCTCTCTTCCATACACTCCACCATGCCTCACGACACGGCTTCAGCGTCTATGGAATGCTCCTCTACCGCTCCTGCCTTATGGCAGAAACTCGCAGCTTCGGTAATATACTTAGCCCCGATACATTTTCGGCGCGAGACGACTTGACCAGTGAGCTATTACGCTATCTTTAAAGGATGGCTGCTTCTAAGCCAACCTCCTGATTGTCGGAGTCACGACACCACCTTTTACACTTAGTATATATTTAGGGACCTTAGCTAGCGATCTGGGCTGTTTCCCTTTTGACTACGAACCTTAGCGCCCGCAGTCTGACTCCCGAATTATACCTGTAGGTATTCGGAGTTTGGTTAAGAGAGGTACCTTGCGGCCCACTCTCATTCAGTGCTCTACCCCCTACAGTCAACATTCGAGGCTAGCCCAAAAGCTATTTCGAGGAGAACCAGCTATTGCCGAGTTCGATTGGAATTTCACCCCTAACCACAGCTCATCCGAAAGTTTTGCACAGCTTACCGGTTCGGTCCTCCGTAGTATTTTCATACTACTTCAACCTGGCCATGGTTAGATCACCCGGCTTCGGGTCTTGTGCGTGCGACCTTCTTAAATATTAGAAAGGAGATTATGAATAATCTTCTTTCTAATAAATAAGATACGGGCTATTAACCCTCGCTTTCACTATGACTTCCCCCGCACCTTTAAGCCGAACGCTCCTCAAATTTGGCCCATCTGTCCAGCAGACGCGTACCATCTTCGAGATCGCTCTCAGCCAAAAGGGGCGGGGTTAATCAAGCCACACACAACAAACTCGTTGGCTCATTCTTCAATAGGCACACCGTCACCCGTATTGCTACAGGCTCCGATTCCTTGTAAGTATATGGTTTCAGAAACTATTTCATCTCCCTCACCGGGATGCTTTTCACCTTTCCCTCACGGTACTTGTTCACTATCGATCATAGAAAGTATTTAGTCTTAGATCATAGTCGACCTAGCTTCATACGGGATTTCTCGAGTCCCGCACTACTTAAGAATCACCACAGCAGAGCAGATATGTTTTTCACCTACGGGGCTATCACCCTTTATAGCAGAGCTTTCCAGCTCACTTCGATTAAACATAACTATTTATGACTCTGCCTCGCCAAATCTGAATGGCAAACGCAATAATCTTGCAACCCCCTATGGCCATGTGGCTCCAGAACCTTCCGTACAACTTGCCGCGCAAGCGGTTCATCGTACTCAGGCCATACGGTTTAGACTTTTCCCTTTTCGCTCGCCACTACTCGGGGAATCGAAGTATATTGCTCTCGCGGCGCTAACTCGGATTACTCCTGGCTAGTGTTTCGCGAAAGCAAAATACTGTATAGTTCTTTCTTTTCCTCCGGTTACTAAGATGTTTCAGTTCACCGGGTAGTCCACTCACTCGTCTATGTGTTCAACGAGCGGTCGCGCCGACTTCATCGGCGCAGGTTCCCCCATTCGGAAATCTTCGGGTCAAAGGTTGCTTGCCACCTCACCGAAGCTTATCGCAGGCTGCTACGTCCTTCATCGTCTTTCTATGTCAAGGCATCCACCATACACCCTTATTGAGATTTTCCCACATTTTCGTCTTGAAAATGCGGTATCATTAATTGATGCTTGTTATTCTTACTTTTACTAACTTCAGTTGTCAAAGTTCTGCCCATTCAGGGTCGAAGTCTTTCGCTTGGACAAGCGCCAGGGATTCGAACTTCAATGTTTGAGAAACAAAAAACCGCTCTCGGAGCGGCTCTAACCAACAAAAAAAGTGGTTCTAACCGCTAATTGCCTTGATAATATTCAATCGATGTAACATAATTTACCTAAAGTAAAAGTAATATTATTATACAGTATTTTTGGGAGCTGTCAACACCCCGAGGTGGCAACAACCCAGTAATTCCAAAAATATAAATTATTGGCTAATATTAAATAGATTATTCACTAGAAATGCTATCCAGCATTTCCGGATTTTCCATGTAGCTTTGGGCTACTGTCTTACTTATCATCCCATCCCTACACAACCGTTTTAAATCCTGATCCAAGCTCATCATGCCCTTACGAGAATTAGTCTCAATTACGGTACGTAACTGAGCAATTTTGTTTTCTCGAATCAAGTTGGCTACTGCCGGAATATTCAACATGATTTCACGTGCCGCAATACGCCCGCCACGTACGTGTGGCAACAACCGTTGTGAAATAATACCCGCCAAGGTAGTTGATAGCTGCATGCGCACTTGATTTTGCTGGTGTGGCGGAAAAATATCAATAATTCGATCAACGGTCTGAGAAGCGCTATAGGTATGCAAAGTAGCTAATACCAAATGACCAGTTTCAGCCAAAGTTATGGTTGTGCTAATGGTTTCTAGATCACGCATTTCTCCTACCATAATAACATTCGGATCTTGGCGCAGGGCATGCTTTAAGCCTTCGGAAAATGACAACATATCGCTGCCGAGCTGGCGTTGGACAATCACGCTTTTATCAGATTGAAACACGTATTCAATCGGATCCTCTAACGTTATGATATTCGCTCTTCTGTGCTGATTGATATAATTTATCATCGCGGCCAAGGTAGTAGATTTACCACAGCCAGTTGGACCGGTGACTAAAATTAAACCTTGATTCAAATTTAACAATTCATACACCACATCGGATACGCCCAAATCACTAATTGTGGGTGAGGCATTGGAAATAACACGGGCCACTAGGCCACAATTACCTTTTTCAAAAAACATATTTACGCGAAAGCGAGTGTGTAGCTCGAGTGAATACCCAAGATCTAACTCACGTTCGGCAATATATTTTTCCTTAGAAACATCATCTAAAATAGAGAAGCACAACTCCTCAACCTGTTTGGAAGAAAGTTTGGTCTTGCTCATGTCAATTAACTGGCCGTCGATACGAAACAATGGTGGCATTTCAGCAACCAAATGAACATCAGAAGCTTTTAACTCAATAGCTTTTTTAAAAATGTCAATTAGGGTCATAAAAATATTTATCACAAATAACGGCTCGTAACATTTAGTATACCACATTTTTTGCGTGAACAAAAATCACCACCCGCCAGATAAGCGAGTGGTGATTAGAATGTAAGTTACCACTTATAGGTTGTGAGTGCGTTGGCAGCGGCATCAATCTGCGCCTCTTGCTTCGACGAGCCCCGACCGCGGGCCACCATGTCATCGTGTAAAAAAACACCAACGTCAAACATCTTGGCATGATCTGGCCCGGTTTCAGACAATATTTTATAATGCGGTGTTATCTTGTATTTCTCTTGGGACATTTCTTGGAATTTTGATTTCGGGTCAACGTATAATTGGTTTGAAAGAATATGGGAAAGTCTACCCAAAATATGCTTCACGATAAACTTTTTTGCCGCACGCAAACCCTGATCCAAATACATTGAACCAATTAATGCCTCGATAGTATTAGCTAAAATGTATTGCCGGGCTTTAGAATTTTTATCTTTGGCCTCACCACGAGACAGATATAAAAAATCTTCGATGTCCAATTCGCTAGCTACTGTTGCCAACATTTTAGCATTAACCAAACTGGCGCGCCAGTTGGTTAAATCACCTTCAGGCGTATCAGGATATTTATGAAAAAGGTATTCGGTTACAATAATTTCAAGGACAGCGTCCCCTAAAAATTCTAAGCGTTCATTGTGAGAGATAGGAAACTCAGGATGCTCATTTAAATAAGAACGGTGAACGACAGCTTGTCGTAACAACGACTGATCTTTAAATGTGAGTCCGATAATCTGCTCGAGTCGAGCTAGTTCTCTGTTCATAGAGACGAGAGCAGTCAAGAAAGAATAAAAAAAATTCTTTTATCCATTCTTCACGGCTGACGAAAAAATATTAAACTTGTGCTTTGGCGGGTTCTGGCATGGCATCGATTGGCTTAATCCGTCCGTTTTGGGCCAGGTCTTTGTAGATTGCCCCCAAGACGCCATTGACAAACTTACCCGACGAATCACCGCCAAACGCTTTGGCTATTTCAATCGCTTCATTAATAGCAACCTTGGCTGGAATATCTGCATCATGAATCAATTCATACACGCCAATGCGCAAAACATTGCGGTCAACAATCGTAATCTGTTCCAAGGGCCACTCAGTTGCGTAGCGAATAATATAGCCGTTAATCTCGTCGAGATGATCGACAACACCAATAACAATCCGCATGGAAAAATCAACATCCGCCATTTGCGGTGCGAAATGTGAAAAATTTTGCGTAATCGCCGCCTTAAAATCCATTGCCTGCCTCCCATTAAAGTCCCATAGGAACAAGGTTTGCATGGCAATCGTTCTGGCTAAATGACGATTGGACATAAAATGTATATATAACAGCGTTAAAAGAGCTATTACTTTTTGGCTTTTACTTCCTTGGGGGTGATTACCTGCTTACCTTTATAGTTGCCACAGAATGCACAGGCACTGTGAGGTAAAACTGCTTTGCCACATTTTGAACACAAGGTAAGTTTAGTTGGTTTAAGCGCTTGATGTGATCGGCCGCGACGGGCTTCACTTCGTGGACGCTTTTTTGCTGGTACTGGCATAATTCAATTCAAAATTCATTAGTTCTAATACTATAGCAAAAAAAACAACGACTGTCAACTTTTTAGGCTAATATTAAATATTAGTTTACAATTTAAATAATTTTATCCTAGATTAGATAAAAAAATTTATATGCAATTGTTTTTTAACATTAGTGAGTAAATCTTGCCAAACCATTCTAATCAGAGTAAGCTAACTATATAAGCAAATCATATGGATGAAACAACATCAGAAATCTACGAACTGGTTAAAACTAAAGTGCAAGAACAAGGCGCCTACGATCCAGATGCCTATGAAGCAGTGGTAGAAGAAACGATTGATTATTTTTTTGAAAAAGGCAAATTAACTGATGATGACAATGTTGAATTCATCAAAGAAGAATTAATGGCCATGCTAGATACACTTAAAGACGAGGTCGCAGAATAATATTGTACTCACTAAAAAACAGGCCGCTAAAGCGGCCTGTTTTTATATTTTATACCTTTATTACAACCGGTAAAACCATGGGGCGTCGCTTGGTTTGGCTAAATAAAAATTGTCCAACGTCATTTCTTATTTTATTTTTAATAAAATCATCATCAGCTGGGGTGCGAGGATCGTGGTCTTTAACGATCTTCTTTACCTTCATTCGAGTTTTTTCAATCAACTCTTTATGATCTTTCATATAGACAAATCCTCGAGAGATGATGTCTGGATTACCGATCGGTTCACCGGTAGCATTATCAATCGTAGTGATAATAACAATCATACCATCTTCAGCCATAACTCGACGATCTCGCAAGACAATGTGAGAAACATCACCCACACCTAAACCATCAACCATGACGTAATCAGAATTAGCCTTTTCCTTCGTTAATGTGCCAATAGCCTTACCTGAATTATCTTTAACAAACTCCGTTACCTGGCCATTGTCCGGTACAAAAATTTTAGCCGGATCAATACCGACCTGCCGAGCCAACTCCGCATTTGCCTGCAATAAGTAATGGTTACCCTCAATTGGCATGTAATACTCTGGCTTGAGTAAACGAATCATCAACTTCAGGTCCTCTTGCTTGGCGTGTCCACCAGCGTGTACATCCATCATGTGATAATGAATTACTTTTGCACCTTGGCGAACTATCATATCACGTAAATTTTGAATCGAGCGTTCATTGCCTGGCACTACTGATGAAGAAAAAATTACGGTATCGCCTTTTTTTAATTCAATCACGCGATGCTCTTTGTTAACAACACGATGTAAAAATGCACTAGATTCGCCCTGGGCGCCGGTGCCTAAAATGATAATTTTATTATCCGGATATTTATGCAAGTCATTTTCATCCACTAAAATACTAGGGTTAAACTTTAAATAACCAATTTGGTGTGCTACTTCAACATTGTCATTCATCGTACGTCCCTGCAAACAAACCTTACGGCCATGTCGCTCGGCTAATTCAAGAATCTTTTGAACACGAGACAGTTGAGAAGCAAAGGTGCCGATAATAACGCGGCCATCGATCTTCTCAATCAGCTTTCCGATTTCTTCACCAATAACAGACTCTGAAACCTGATAGCCAGGATGACTGGCGTCAGTAGAATCAGCCATTAACATTAATATTCCTTGATGGCCGATTTTAGCAATCAAGCTTAGGTCGGCCGGCTTATCGTTAACCGGGGTGTAATCAATTTTAAAATCGCCAGTGTGCATCACAATACCAACTGGCGTGTGAATTATCATGGCAAAATCATCCGGAATAGAATGATTAACTCGTAAAAACTCAATTGAAAAATTTCTGCCTAACTGCAACCGTCTATTTTCATCGATTTCACCTATGTTTAAAGTAATGTTACGATGATATTTATCAACCAACTTGCGCACAATGCCTGCTGTGAGTTTGCCCATGAACATCGGTGGGTTACCAAGTTTTGGAATTAAATGAGGGATGGCACCGATGTGATCCATGTGCCCATGAGTAATCAAGACTCCCTTGATCCAATCTTCCTTACCTTCGAGATAGGCCACGTTCGGAATGATATAATCAATACCGGGCATATCCTCTTCAGGAAATTGCAGGCCCATGTCAACAATGATAATTTCATTTTCATACTCGAATAGCGACATGTTACGACCGACTTCCTCAAGACCACCGAGCACCATAACGCGTAATTTACCGCCTGCGAAACTTTGTTGACGAATCGGTCGCATAGCAGATAATCGACGGGGTGATTGCTTTTCTGTAGATGCTTTAAGCGTGGTTGCTTCTGAAGTAAACTCTTTTTTTTGTCCAGTTCGTCCGCGTGCAGCATTGGCAACGCTGGCAGAACCAGGTTTGTACTTTGTAATCATACGTGAATAAATAATGAGTAGCGATCCACCCTGGGCGAATCAAAATGCATGTTAAATGCATGAGACTAAAGGTTTAAAAAATTTCAAACCAAGTTCGTTGCTAGCTCGTTTGTTATTAAATTATTATTGAATACGAATTGTGCCGAGGAGAGGACTTGAACCTCCACGGGATTGCTCCCACATGCACCTGAAGCATGCGTGTCTACCAGTTTCACCACCCCGGCGGATGAGTTACTTTTTCTGCCAAAAAAAACGTTTGTTCGTATTAATATACCAATCGACAGCATCAGCTAGCCGATCACTAGGCACCACAATGGCCGTGGTTGTAAAGTTTTTAATTTGTTTGTTCTGAATATAATTGTAAACCGGGGAATAGAGAAAAATGGCTGGTTCATCTTCTGCAATTAATTCCTGGAACTTGGTGTAAATTGGCACGCGCTCTGTTTGCGTTTTTGCTGCACGTGCGCTTTCCAATAGTTTATCAATTTCTTTGTTGGCATAATTACTTAAATTCAAACCAAACTCACCGGATTGCGACGAGTGCCAAAATGCATACACGTCCGGATCAGCACCAATCATTTCTCCATAAAACAAAGCTTCAAAACTATGGTTACGCATTATCTCACCCTGTATCAAACTAGGATCAACTATATTTAAACTAACTCGCACACCCAAGACTTCCCAATATTTTTTAATTGCTTCAAGCACAGCTGGTCCATCACCAGCATCAACGCCACTTAACTTTATAGTAAAATACTGTCCATCTTTGTTTCGCCAATTACCCTTACCCAAAGAAAGTAATGTTTCCGCCTTTACACTTATTTTTTTATCTTTGCTTGTCTTATCCTTTTCAGCTTGTGCAATAATTTCATCCGTAACTGCTATGCTTTTCCAGCCGGCAGCATCAAGTAAGTCACTAGCTTTCTTAGCATCAAAGGTGTACGTTTTAACCTTGTCAGTATAGGCAAAACTTTCGGGCAAAATTGGACCATTAATTTCTCGGGCATTACCAAGTAAAACCTGATTTAACAAATCATTTTTATTAATAGCATAGGCTAGTGCTTGTCTTACTTTTTTATCTGCCAGGTTGGTATTATTTTTTTGATTTAAAAACACTGCCATTGATTGTGGCAAATTCAATTTGTAATAATTGAGATACGTTTTGCCTGCCACTTCAGCATATAAACGATTCGGCAAATAATTTATGCCGTCGATTTTATTATCTTGCAAATTACTAATCAATTCTTCGTAGCTCGGATAAAATTTAAAATCAAAATCCGTGATCAACGGCTTTATGCCGTAATAATTATCATTAGCCTCCAGCCGATATGCAGCGATATTGCCCGACTTATCTTTGGCCAACGTCTTTGCTTTATATGGCCCCGACCCGACGGGCTTTAAATTCAATTCGGCTAAGGCCGCCCCATTTGGTGGTATTTGATACCACAACTCCTGAGGTAAAATGCCAAATGTTAATAAATCCTTAAAACCAGCATACGGTTCGCGCAAAGCAAAAATTATTTTAAAATCATCCACCTTATCAATCGCGACGCCATTAAAACTTGAACGAAGCGGTGATTTATACAGGGGGTCGCGAATGGCGTTAAACGTAAATATAACATCAGCGGCAGTAACCTTTGATCCGTTGTGCCACTTGGCATCTTGTCGCAAGGAAACAGTATATGTTTTAGCATCTGGCGAAATTTCAATGTTTGTCGCCAAATCGTTGGCCAATACCCCCTTAGTATCACGTTTTAACAATGAAGAATAAACTAGCTGAACAATATCAGCATCAACGTCATTCACACTTGAATATAACGGATTAAGATACTTAGGTGAACCAACCACGCCCTCGGTATAGGTGCCGCCTTTAGCTGGAATGTTTTCTAAATGCCTCAGCATAAACCGCGTACCTACAAAAATAATCGCAATGCCTAAAATCGTGCCTGCTACCGACATGACAATTTTTTCCTTTTTATTTAAAAAAGTGCCGATATACTTTAGCTGTTGAGTTGTTGGAATGCGACTACGATTCAAGGAATAAACCAGTTTATGATCAATGGTTGCTTGTTTGCTATTGCCTGCAATGGCACTTATTGAATCACTTTTTTTATTTAAACGAAAAACTGAAAAGATCCTGGCCTTAATTAAAGACCAAGCCCGAAGAGCTTTTGATTTTAGATTGAGAGAGTTCTGTGCCACAAGGCAGTGCTTACTTTTTTAAGACAAGAGTTACTAAGGCCGTGCCAAAAAATAAAACGGCCATTACAATAGTTGCAACAAAAAGATATTTTTCCAATCCTCGCTTTGTACGATAAACGCTACCTGCTCCACCAAATATACCGGACAAACCAGCACCACGGCTTTGCAGTAAAATTGCAGCCATTAATAAAACGGCAAATACTAGTTGGGCAATTTGAGCAGTCTTTATCCAATTCATAGATATAAGTATAACACAAAATTTTTACTGAGGCACGTATTAAACTTTTTTAACCTCTGCTACAATCTTAGCAGCAATTACAGGATGATTAGCAGCTAAATCGGCTAAAATCTTTCTATCTAAAACAATATTATTCTTTTTCAAATCACCGGTTAGCTTGGAATAGCTGGTGCCTTGTTCTTTAGCCAAAGCCCCAATTTTAATTTGCCACAAAGCGCGAGCGGTTCGCTTCTTTTTACGACGATCCACAAATGCATGGGCACCAGCCTTAACAATGGCAGTTTTAGCCTGTTTGATTAAATTCTTACGACCCCACATAAACCCTTTAGCACGGGCTAAAAGTTTGCGGCGTTTTTTAACATGGGTAATACCTCGTTTAACTCTTGGCATATGTTTTAGAAAATACTGTCTTGCTTACCGGGTTGCGGCTATTCTGACAGTCGATAGTTATACGTTATAAGGGATAAATTGTTTGATGTTTTTAGTAAACGCCTTACTCGCTGTCATGTCGCGTCGTTTTTTTGTACCTTCAGAGCCAGTATCACGCGCATTGAAATGATCTTGTCCTGGTTTGCGGTGTTTAAGCTTTTTGCTTTTGGTTACTGTAAAGCGTTTAACGGTTGCTTGGTGTGTCTTAATTTTAGGCATATAATCGCTTTCCTTAAATAAAAAAACAGGATAACATCCTGATGGTCTACTTACCTAAGAGGTCTTATTGATGAGTATAATAATAAAGCCATTTCCCTTTCTTGTCAAGTCTTGCTCGCGCACAAGCTTAAACTGCTCTAATTTTTCAAGTTCTATAATAAACTCTTTAATAGTTTCAACCGCTTTTTCTGGATGTTGGCGTTCTCTGCCCTTTAATATTAGCTCAATTTTTAACTTATTACCCTTTTCTAAAAAATCTATGGCCTGCTTTAGCTTAAAGCCAAAATCATTAGTACTAATACGAACGGTTAAACGAATACCTTTTAATTCAACTTTTTTCTGTTGTTGCTTTTTTTTGTGGGCTAATTTTTCTTTTTCGTATTTAAATTGACCATAATCTAATATTTTTGCAATTGGTGGTTCTGCTTTAGGATTTACCTCAACCAAATCCAGCCCAGCCTCTTCGGCGAGCTTTAAAGCATCTGCTGTGCTCATAATCCCTAAATTCTCACCATTTTCGTCAATAATACTCAGCTCTAAGGCACGAATATTTAAATTGGCACGAAACAACTTACCTTCATCTTTTTTTTGCGGTCGCCGCCAGGTTCGCTTCATTATTATTTACAGTTAAAACTTAATATTTAGGCTTATTATAGCTCATATTTATAATTAAGTCAATTTTAAAATTGAGAGCCGGCTTTGAGAGCCGGCTCTATTCAGATTACTTTAATGTTCTTTCAGGCTTAAATTGCAAAAAATCGAGTATTGATCAGTTCCCAGTTTTCCGGATGCTCCTTATCTTTAGGCTTGATCGGAATTGAACCGGCTTCACACATGGGACAAGTCACTGATCCGGGCTCATACTCATTTAACTTTTGCCGAATCAAGCCCTTAACGTGTAGCCACAATCCATTTGTTGTCTTTACCCAGCCCAGGTTGCCACGATTATAAATACCATAGACCTCTGGCAAGATAACCACTGACGGAAGCACTGCATAGATCGCGTTTACCGCTCCGGAACCGGCAGTAAACCGAGTAAAAACATCTTCGACAATCATAACAATATCGTCAAAACGTAAATGCCTGGTTATGCCAGTGATGGCGTCAGTTATCGTGTCAGAGGCAACAAATGTCTTGCCGTGCCCCTTGATCATGTGACCATAAGCCACGCCCATAACCTGGGCAACCATTTTCCCCAACTCGGTTGCACCTGTAGCAATGCCATAGACCACGGTTGGTTTTAGTAGGCCGGATTGCTCATGTTGCCAGACAATTTGCTGAGCCATAATTTCCAGCCAATTATCATGGCACAATACTAATCCGCTGAAATAAAACCCATCACTACACAAATCTGACTTTAGCTTGGCGTGATATAGCATTCCTGACTCATACTTCCAGCCTGCATCAAATGCGTTATAAACCAGCGGTATTTCCTCCGGAAGCAGTGGACGATCGACTTTTTTGGCAGGTAATTCTCTGATTTGTTTCGCTGTCATTTCTGATAGGGATGGCATGGGATGTTTCATGACAATAATCCTCCGTACTTTGGGTTGGCGGCCAGAGCTGCGTTTATGTAAAAAACGGGTACAGGCGTATTAAAACAAAAAATGTACAATTTGGCAATAACAAAAACCGACTTTATTAAGTCGGTTTTTGTTCTGTGGAGCGGGTAGGGGGAATCCCTGTCCGCCCACTGGCGGGGAACCCCCATTCTCATCTTGAAATAGTAACAATGGAGCGGGTAGGGGGAATCGAACCCCCATCTCTACCATGGCAAGGTAATGTAATAGCCATTATACGATACCCGCAAAATCTTAATCAGCTTAAAAATGATATAAACTTTAACGTAAAATATATGCGTTGCATGTACTTTTACTAAAAATTAGTATAAATAATATTCCCAATCTTGGCAAGGGGTAATTTTTGCCAAAAAGAAAGAGGCAACCTAAGTTGCCCCCATCTCTTTTTCAGAGAATATTAAATGTACATCATCTTATGGTAATAGCAAAGCCATCGACCACCAGCGCCCCTTTGGAAGACCAAGGAGTGGGTGACAACTCGGTAAATACTGGCGGAGTCTGACTACCATCGAAAGAAATTGCCTTAGCTCCCTTTGACATCAGCCAGTGATAAAAGTTGTCACCGGTCAACCCTTGACCGATGTTTTGGTGAGTCATACTACCATTTATCTGGACCGAGCCACCGGAAACTTCCTCGACGTATTTCTCCAGGTGAATGGTTCCTAGGTTGCCACCGAAAACCAGAATGAACCGATTTTCAGGTGAAACCACTTTAGCAAGATGCCATGACCCATCGATCGTTAATGGGATAGGCGTCCAACTGAAATCACCCATCACTTGTGGCGTAGCTAGACCAGCTACAGTTTGATCAACCCGAAAGACATATTCGGTCCCACCCGTAACTGTCAGGGCGCTAACAAGAGTGATCATATTCTGACCACCGACGTCAAGCGACAACTTCAGATTGCCCATGGCCGCATCGTAGAACATGGTCGATTTGGTAATGTCAACCCAGTCAATATCTGCGGGTGTTGTGCTCCAGTGACCACCGCCAGAGAGTCTCAACTCAAGAGGGTAAGCCACATCCGTAAAGACATAACTTGCCCAACCCCAGCTATTTACAGGGGTAGCGTTCACATTCGACCAGTTGAAACTGTTAGCCACCATAAACGGAGCGTCAAATGCCCCGCCAGATTGATAGGCTAAGTTCAGAAACGCTGTTACTGACAGCCCGTTCTGAATGTAACGAAACACGTTGTCACCAGTCGAACCTGCCGGAAACGGATCAAGTGGCATATTGGCCTTGGTATAGGCAACGCCATCACAAGCGCCAAACACCATACTGTTGTCCACGTCGGACCAGTAGATGGTGCCTTTGCCATTAAACCAAGCCCCATTGCTTGATATCTCAAACTTCACCAACTTGTTGTAGCTGGTGATGCTTCCATGCCACCACCCAGTTGCAGGGTTTTTTACCATCGGTACGGGAGTGTGCCGATTGTAATCACCCTTGACCATCAAGTTGGAGCGATCTGTCATTCCCGTTGGGTCCGCCTTAAAATCGTAACGATACTGCATGTTTGATTCCAGAGTGGCACCGATAAACTGGATTGGTTCCAGCGCCCATGCTGACGAGGCTGTCAATATTATGTACAGCCACAAGCCTACACTTAACAACTGACTTTTTCTCATGGTACTGCCTCCTTGTTGGTATTGTGCCTTATTGGCACTGTTTCTTTCGAGGTGAACTATTGTTCTCCCCGAGTAAGAAAATAACAAGGGAGAACAGACCGAGTAAACTAGCGCGGGCTAGGTAAAATTAATTTTTAAAACAACAATTTAACTATCCTTAAATGATAATATAAATAACATTGAATCTTAGCAAAATTCTGTAAAATAGCAAGTTATTTTATTATTCAAACCCATAATATTCACAACTAGCCCGTAGTGTGTTAGATTAACTACAGATTGATTAGAATATTTTATGCCAACCTTAGCCTACAATAAACGAGCCAATTTTGACTATGAAATCAGCCAAACCTTTGAGGCTGGATTGGTTCTGACTGGGCAAGAGGTAAAATCAATTAAAACTAAACATGTTAGTTTAAAAGGCGCGTTTGTTACCACTCATCTAACCACTAAGCAACTACCTGACTTTATTTTAACCAACGCTCATATTCCTCCCTACAAATTCGCCGGCAAGGTGGCGGACTACTCACCCGAACGACCCCGCAAGCTACTCCTAAAAAAAAGTCAGATTAAATATCTACTCGGTAAAAAACAGGAACAAGGCTTGACACTAGTGCCCATAAAAATATATACTAAAAAAAGCCTAATCAAGCTTGAATTTGGCTTAGGTAAGGGCAAAAAAAAGTACGACAAACGGCAGAGCATTAAAGAGCGCGATAATGCGCGACACTTGCGAACTTTGGCTAAAACCAAGGCGATCAAGCCCTAATCCCCCTTGGGGATGTCGGGATTCGATAGTAGATTCTCTGCAATATAGGCAAGCCGCGCTGAGCCAACGCGCAAAACTAGCTCAAAATTCATAAGTGCCAAAAACACTTTAGCCAAAGGCTTTACCTGGAAGGTACCTGCCTTTGCACCTGTTGCCGCTTAACTGCCGCAACCATCCGCAGCAGCGATGGCCTGATAGCTGCCAGTCGGGTGTTATTTTTTCAGGATCGATTTAGTGGAGTCTGGACACTAGATTTAAACAACAGAATCGCATGGACGGGTTTTGCCGATTTTTCATCGGACATGCCAAACAACAAACTCGGCTAAGCTTGTAGTACTATACTGTAATGATTTGCTAGACGGGGGTTCAACTCCCCCCATCTCCACCAAGCCGTGGTGGCGGAACTGGTATACGCGACAGACTTAAAATCTGTTGAGGGTAACCTCATGAGGGTTCGAGTCCCTCCCGCGGCACAAACTAAATGAACTGACCTTGTGTCAGTTTTTTTAGTTTGTGTTGAGTGTAGTGGTGAATGAATCATCACCTGAAAAATTAAAAATACAATAACTAGCTACTTTATTATTATAAATATTTTAGCAACACAAACTGTAAATAATGACCGAGAAAGGGCTTCCGCCCTGTTCGAGTCCCTCCCGCGGCACATACAAAAAGAACCGATTTTATCGGTTCTTTTTTTATTTTATTCTGTTATTTTTTTACTACATTCCACTCTCGTAATTTTTCAATAACCTTACGATTTGAAATTGAGTTACGCAAATATTCCTTGTACTGTTTTGAGGTGACTTGTTTTTCCACTTCTTTATTGTCTGGATAGTGCTCAAGAATATGTTCAATCTCATGTTCTACATCGTGATCACTAGCAGTAATATTTTCTTTTTTAGAAATCTCTCGGATTATCAAGGCACTCTTTACCCGCTTAACTGCTTGCGGCATCATTTCTAATTTAATTTGCTCCGGTGTTTTATTTAAGCTTTGTAAATAGTCTTCAAACTTTGCTCCGCGTTCCGTGATGTCGTGTTCCAGCTCGTGTAACATCGTATCACCTTCATTTAATATTAACAGCTCGGGAATATCACCAAACTTCGTTTCCTCGATCAATTTATCTAAAATCTGAATTTCAACCTTTTGGCGTGTTTGTTGTTCTTTGTCTTTTTCAATTGTTTTCTTAATATCAGCCTCTAGCTCGGTTAACTTTTTCATGCCAAATGCCGTGGCCATATCATCATCCAGGGCTGGCAGTTTTCGTTCATACACTTCTTTAATGGTGACATTAAATTCTACTTGCTTGCCAGCTAAATTTTTCTGATGATGATCTTCGGGATAATGCAAAGTAAACTCTCGATTATCATTTTTCTTTGCACCAATCAAATGCTGGTCAAAACCTGGAATAATATAATTTTTACCCATAATTACGGCAGTGTCCTTGGTTTGTCCGCCCTCAACCGGCACTTTGTCAAGAGACATATTTATATCAACAATAACTTTATCACCCTCACCAATTGCACGGTCAGTAATTACTTCTTTTGCGCGCCACTCGCGTAATTCATTCAAGGTTTTCTGGACTTCTTCAGTGGTAATTTCAACCTTTACCTGTTCGATGCCAAAATTTTTATACTCAGCCAATATTATTTCTGGCAATATAGTAACCACTGCTTTGTATTCCAATGGATTATCTGTCGCCAATTTAGTAATAGAAATCTCTGGCTGACCAACAACTTGCTCGGTAATTTTTTCTTCCAAAGCCTGGCCAAAAGTTTTGTTAATTGCATCACGAGCCGCTTCTTCCCAAATAGCCATCTCGCCAATCTTGGCTTTCAAAACCTCATAAGTAGCCTTGCCTGGACGAAAGCCTTCAATTTTTACTTCTCGTGACAAGTGCTCAACTGCTTTTGGTAAATAAATTTTTAGCTCTTCAGTTGAAACTTCGACAATCAATTCTATTTGTCCTTTGCCTAATTCATTTCGTGTGATTTGCATATTTTAATTTGCTTATTAATGTTTGGGAAGGGGACGGGCCTTGCGGTCGTCCCCTTCGTAATGCATTTTTACCTGCCTGGCGCCGGACAAGCAATGCCTATACCGGCTTTTCTCACCTGCGGAAAGTAGCCGTTGGGCGCAATTTCCGCCCGCGCACGATCTGAAATTTTTGTAGCGACTACTCGGAAGCAGTCGCGCTTGGCACAAGAATAGATTTGAATTTCTGGTTGATTTTCTGCCAGAGACTCTTCCCATTTCAAGATGGCCATGTGTTCAGATGGCGCTTTGCAGTGAGCACACTTTCCAGAAGTTTTTGGCTTTACCAATAGCACCTCTCCGATGCCCTTGGTGACATAGGCCAGTGAATGAGCCGTATTAAGCAACGGATCAATCCTTTTTGCCTTACGACGGTCTTCATCTGATGTCCGTGAAAATGGTTCGTCAGTCATGACAGCCACCAACGCTTAAGGCTGCACAGGCTGACTTTTTAGCGGCACGCTTCTCACGAGGGGTGAGCACCCGAATCGGCTGATTGCTTGGTACATGGCTGTGTGTGCTACCTGCACCTTGTTGTTTACCCTTGCCCTTGTCGTTTCCACGATGCTGCGGTGAGTGTCCATTTGGCATAAAACAATTTCCTCCGTTGAGGATAATCTCTGGCACGCAGGGGCCAGAAGCTGCGAATATTATAATGAAACAAAACGCAAACTAACTAGATTAATAATCCAATAATTAATAAGGCAACGATGTTTACAATTTTAATCATTGGATTAATCGCCGGTCCAGCAGTGTCTTTATATGGATCGCCAACCGTGTCGCCTGTAACTGCCGCCTGGTGAGCAAAGCTGCCCTTGCCGCCATAATGTCCTTCTTCAATATATTTTTTGGCATTATCCCAAGCGCCACCACCGGAAGTCATTGAGATGGCAACAAACACGCCGGTAACAATCGAGCCAACCAATAGCCCACCCAAAGCCTCAACACCCAAAAGCCAGCCAACCAAAATTGGTGCAACTACTGGGATTAAGGCAGGAAAAATCATCTCACTAATTGCGGCCTTGGTTACTATATCAACTGTTCGACCATAATCTGGTTTTTCTGTGCCTGCCATAATGCCAAGCTTTTCTTTAAACTGTTTACGCACGTCTTCAACCACAGCGCCGGCTGCACGGCCAACTGCCTGCATCGACAAGGCACCAAAATAATATGGCAACAAACCACCAATAAACAACCCAACTAAAACCTGGGGATTGTTTATTTCAAAAACCCGCCCACCAGTCTTTTGCGAAAAGTCTGCAAACAGCACCAATGCTGCTAAGGCAGCAGAACCAATGGCATAACCCTTAGTTACCGCCTTGGTAGTGTTGCCCACAGCATCAAGCGGATCGGTAATGTTACGCACGTCCTCGCCCATTTCTGCCATCTCAGCAATACCGCCGGCATTGTCTGTAATTGGCCCGTAGGCATCAATCGCCACAATAATACCAGCCATGGATAACATGGACATCGCAGCAACGGCCACGCCGTAAATTCCTGCCACATTGTACGCACCCAAAATTGCCAATACAATTGAAATAATTGGCAAGGCGGTTGCTTTCATTGATACTGCCAAGCCAGCAATCACATTTGTACCATGACCAGTAACCGAGGCTTTGGCAATATCTTTTACCGGCTTATATTTTGTTGAGGTGTAATATTCAGTTATCACCACCATAGCGGCAGTTACCGCCAAACCAATTAAAGATGCAACATAGATATTGGCCCAAGTAATTTTTTGTCCGTTGGCATTCAAATCAAGACTTCCCAACAGATATTTTGTTACTGGATAAAATGCCGCGGCTGCTAAAACACCTGACACCGCTAAACCCTTATATAAAGCGGCCATAATATTTTTACTTGAACCAAGTCGTACAAAAAACGTACCAATGATTGAAGTAATAATCGAAACTGCGCCCAATGCTAAAGGATAAACAATAATCATTGGGTCATAAGCGTAAGTTATGCCACCCAAGACCATTGTAGCGATTGAGGTAACGGCATAAGTCTCAAATAAATCAGCGGCCATACCAGCACAATCGCCTACATTGTCACCTACATTATCCGCAATTACGGCTGGATTGCGCGGATCATCTTCTGGAATACCAGCCTCAACCTTGCCCACTAAGTCTGCTCCCACATCGGCTGCTTTAGTAAAAATACCACCACCCAAACGAGCAAAAATAGAGATAAGTGAGCCACCAAAACCCATGCCAATTAATACTTTCAAAGCATCTTCAGTTTGATTTACCGAATCAGCAAAAAAACGAAAAGCGATTAAATAAAAACCAGCGGTGCCCAAAAGAGCTAGACCAACTACTAACAAACCAGTCACGCTACCGCCGCGAAAAGCAACATCAAGTGCTTTTTGCATGCTGGTGCGTGCTGCTTCGGCGGTACGGACATTTGCCCGCACCGAAACATGCATACCAATATACCCAGTCAATGCGGACAAAGCAGCGCCAACTAAAAAAGCGGCTGCCGTCATCCAACTAATATATGGATTAACATTTACACCTTCTTTTAAGAAAAACCCGATAAGCAAAAATAAAACTGCGGCCACCATGGCCACGGTCTTGTACTGACGATTTAAATACGCCTTTGCGCCTTCTTGAATAGCACGAGCGATTTCCTGCATTCTTTCGTTGCCAGCTGGCATGGCCAAAACCTGGCGAATTAGGTAGGCGCCATAGGCAATAGCTACTAGTGCGCTACCAATAATTAGTCCGTTGATTGTTCCGTTCATAGATCGTTTAATTACGAATTACGAAATAAATTATTATTCCTCCAATGAAATATTTTCTTCACCTTTTTCCTCTGCTGCCTCATCAACAACCTCATCGGCAACAAACTTAACTCCGCTACCAACAATATCAATCTTCCAGTTAGTTAGATGAGCAGCCAACCTGGCGTTTTGCCCACCCTTGCCAATTGCCAAAGATAATTGATCCTCTGGTACATGCACAATTGCGCGATGATCCTCATCATTAGCTTCAACTGAGGTTATCTTAGCCGGAGCCAGTGCATTAGCAATATACCGAGCAGGATCTTCATCGTAATTTATGATATCAACTTTTTCTCCACCCAATTCCTGAATTATGGTTTGAATGCGAGAGCCACGCTGACCAACGCAAGATCCAATCGGATCAACTTTATCCGAGCTAGTCCACACTGCTACTTTTGAACGAAACCCTGCTTCACGCGCTACTGCCTTTATTTCAATTAAACCATTAGACACTTCGGGTATTTCTAAATAAAATATCTTCCTTAAAATTTCTTCCGAGGTTCGAGAAAGAATAATCTCAGGACCCTTAGATGAGATACGCACTTCTTTAACATAAACCTTGGTGCGCTCCCCTGGGTTATAGCGTTCACCATGAATCTGTTCTTCGGGCAACAAGATACCAGTTGCCTTGCCCAAATCAACCAGAACAACCCCGCCTTCGCGACGCTGAATTACGCCAGCAACCACCTCATGCTCTTTATCTTTAAATTCATTAAACACCATGTCACGTTCTGCCTCACGTAATCGTTGAATGATAACTTGTTTGGCTGTTTGGGCGGCCATACGACCGAATGAGGCTGGTGGCTCCAATTTAATTCGCAACTCGTCATCCAGTTTAACGGTTTTTTTAACTGCCTTGGCATCTTTTAACTGAATTTGAGTTTTAGGATTAAACTTCTTTTCTTCATCATCCTCACTGTCAGCTTCAATGGCAGTCTTTTCCCCATCCTCACTGTCAACTTCTAACTCCTCTGGTAAGTCTTCAACCACCTGCTTAACAT
>Ga0194044_10000414_pt1 | contig 21280 bp, 21 predicted proteins | sample JunL4417m_MetaG_FD_155460 | JGI IMG/M metagenome (GOLD analysis project Ga0194044, IMG submission 155460) | Anoxic zone freshwater microbial communities from boreal shield lake in IISD Experimental Lakes Area, Ontario, Canada - Jun2016-L442-17m | ecosystem: Environmental > Aquatic > Freshwater...
ACCCTCTGAGGTGGCGATTGAGCAGTTGGATGTCCAGCGCTTCGGGCGTCTCGTAATTGCGGTCGTTGATCCAGTCGGTGGGATGCTCGACCAACGACCAAAAATAGTCGTCGAGGTTGAGCATCAGGAAGCGCAGTCCCTGTTTCTGCAGGCGCTCGGTCAGCTTGACGGTGGTGGTGGTCTTGCCGGAAGAACTCGGGCCGCTAACCCAGATCATTCGCAGATGGTCGCCGGCATTGAGTCGGACCATGACTTTCATTGCAGCCTCATCAAGCGACTGTTCGTAAAGCGCAAGCGATTCGTCCACCAGCGATTTGATTTTCCCGCGGCGGACGATGTCGTTCAGCCCGGTGACGGTGTCGCATCCGCGCTGCCGGTTCCAGGCGAGGGTCTTTTCCATCTGCGCCCGCGGAAAGCCATTGCCGGCAAATTTATCGGGCGCGATTGCGCCTTCGCGCAACCAGTGACGGCCCCAGCGATAGCAGGCGTAAGCATCGGCGGTATTTTGGAACCCGTAACTGCGGAGCGCATGCAGCACTTCATCCTGGATTGTCTCGATGGTTGGCGGGAAGTTGGCGATGTGATGATGCGGGTCAGAATTGAGGCAAACCACGACCGCATCGGCCAGAAACTCGGCGATATTGTCATCGGTGACATAGGCGTCAAAGATCGTGCCATTGACGCCGGGAACGAAATCCTGTCGAAACCCGCCAATGGACTCCGCCGCCCGCAGGACCGCCCCCCGGATGCGAGTGTCATCGAACTTTACGAGGGCGCGATTGCGCTTTTGGACCTTGACGATTCGGTTTTCGACTGCCATTTGGGGAAACTATACCCGAACGCGGGCGGCTGACAATTCTGTTTGCTGGCAGCCCGGCCCTCGAGGTATTCGTCGAAGAGAACATTTGACATTTTCCGTGACCTGCGAAAACTAACCACGATCGGCCATGACCACTGCGAACAAGATAACTATCCTGCGCATCCTGCTGATCCCGTTTTTCGTGGTCGAGACCCTTTATTACACCAAAGATGGCAATGAAGTGCATCGGTTGCTGGCGCTTTTTTCGTTCGCCATTGCCGCCATCTGCGATGGCGTGGACGGCTACGTCGCGCGGCGGTATAATCAGCGCAGTGAGCTGGGGGCGATTCTCGATCCGCTGGCGGACAAGCTATTGCTGGTTTCCGGCATCGTGGTGCTGAGCTTTGATCATTCGCCCTATCTTGAGAGCGTCCCGCTTTGGCTGACGGGCACGATTATCGGGCGGGATGTTTTGATTCTGATCGGCATGCTGGTGATTCAGTTGATGGTTGGGAGCGTCAAGGTGCGGCCACGGATCATCGGCAAAATCGCTACCGTGCTGCAAATGGCTGTCGTGCTCTGGATTATTTTGAAGTGGAAAGGGAGTTGGCTTCACGCGCTGACTCTTGCCACAGCCATCTGCACCGGCATTTCGGGACTGCTCTACGTGCTGGACGGCAGCCGGCAGTTGAGCGCGCACCCGTCGTCCAGTCCCAAGTTGAAAGCCTAAAGGCTAAAGGCTGAGGCGGCACGTCGGCACGCATCGGGTCACGTTTCTCATCGGATCGGACGGGAGGATCAAGAAGATCTGGCCGGCAGTGAAGGCGTCGTTGTAGCTGGGCTTCAAGCAGGGTGGTTTCAAGAAATCGTAGCCGCCGACGGCAGTCGGCGCTAACACTCCGATAATCGAGGAAAAGTGCGCCGACTGCTGTCGGTGGCTACGATTTTGCAGGTTCTTGAATCCGCCATGGGCTTCAAGTTTTGGCGATCACCGTCGTTTGACAGTCCGCCCTCGGGGGGTTATATAGAATGGCACCGAACTAAACGAAATATTTAACGCATCAATGTTATGGCAATATCTGTAGGGTCAAAAGCACCTGATTTTACTTTGAAATCCAAGCAAGCGGCGGGCTTGGTGGATGTGAAGCTCAGCAACAATTTCGGGAAGAAGAACACGGTCGTGCTCTTCTTTCCGGCCGCGTTCACCGGGGTATGCACGACGGAGATGTGCGACATCACCGCCGGGTTGAACAGTTACGCCGACCTCAACGCGGATGTCATCGCTATCAGCATTGATACGCCGTTCGCGCAGGAGGCATGGGCGCAGAAGGAGAAGATCGGCATCACCCTTGCCAGCGATCTGAATAAGGAAGTTATCAAGAAGTACGATGTCGTCTTTCCGATGCTGGCCGGAATTGGCGACACTGCGGCACGCGCCGCGTTCGTCATCGATAAGAATGGCGTCGTCCAATATGCCGAGCAAACTCCCACGCCGAAGGAATTGCCCAACTTCGCCAAGGTCAGAGAGACCTTGGCGAAGCTGAAGTAGCAAAGGGATTCTTAATATTCCGTTTTCTTGGTGATGCCGGGCATCGGCATGGGATATTTGCCGTCTTTGGCAACCAGCGGGGCGGGAGAGTCCATCGTGAGTTTGTCCACATCGGGGGCAAACTCGTGCTCGCAGTTGAGCATCTCCTCGAATGTGATCTCCTGGCCGGTGTGCGCCGCCATGCGGCCCATATTGGAGACGAGACTGGCTTCGACGCCTCGTTTGGCTTCGTTGTAGGGTTTATCGTTGCGGATGGCATCCATCAGATCGTTCCATTCGTTCAGATATGGGTCCTGCTGGTCAGGGGCGACTTTCGAGGTCCAAATCATGTTGGACCGTTGAGGATTCTGGCCTTTGAAAGTGGTAGAGGGTGCTCCGCAGTCGCCGGACTTGGCAATGATGGCCATGCCTTTGCTGCCGTGGGCGTAACTGGAATAGATGTCGTTGCAGCCGTTGATACAGCGTCCATCCATATACGTCTTTGAGCCGTCGGCAAAGGTGTATTCGACCGAATACGTATCGAGATTCTGATCCACGTAAGGTTCGCCTTGCGGGTCGGTCTTGTAATGACGCCCGCCGAGGGCCTGGGCTTTGACCGGCCAGGCGTTTTTCATCCAGCAGAGCTGATCGACATGGTGGATGTAAAAGTCATTGAAGCATCCGCCGCTGGCCCACAGGAAGCCGTGGAAGTGCTTAACCTGCCAAAGCAATTCGTTAGGGTCTCCCCCGGGCCATTTGGTCTGGAAGGCGTGCCCAACCGGTCCATGCATGCGGTAACCGCGCTGGAGGATCACGTCGCCGATTTCACCGTCCTGGATGCGCTGATGCAGTTCTTGCAGCGCCCGGCTATGGCGGGACATTAATCCCACGCCAACTTTCAGATTCTTGGCGACCGACTCCTCGGCCAACTTGAGCATCTTGCGGCTGGTGGGGCCGTCCACCGTGACGGGCTTCTCCATGAACACGTTGAGGCCCTTGGCAATGGCGTAGGTAAACTGGACCCAGCGGAAGGCCGGCGGCGTGGTCAGAATGACGATGTCTCCCGGCTTAAGACAATCCATGGCTTTCTTGTAACCGTCAAAGCCGATGAACTTGCGGTCCTGAGGCACATCGACCTGGGCAGCACGCTCTTTGTTTATGCCCTCGTAACTGTCGTTGAGCTTTTGCTCAAAAACGTCGGCCATGGCGACGAGCTTGAGGGGGCCGCCATTGCTGGCCAGGGCGTTGTTTGCGGCTCCGGTCCCGCGTCCGCCGCAGCCGACCAGGGCCAATTGTATAAGGCCACCTGAGGCGGCGTGGACGTGGGGGATGACCACTCCTGCCAGAGCGGAAGCTGCAGCAAGACGGCCTGTGGTTTTGATAAACTCACGACGTGTAGTAAGAGAATTCGATGATTCGTTCATAAACAATATATTCCCGACGAAACCGGACCGATGTCAATTCAAGAAATTTGCACATCCGATGCTGTGCGCGAGAGCCGTGGCGGCGATCATCCCGTCCAGCAAGGGCAGAATGTGCCCTTTGCGCCTCGACTCGACAACCAACTCAGCCCAGCGCCGACTGACAGCAGCATCCCAAGGCAGGCAATTAATTGTCTCGATCACCTCTGCAAGTTTGGACACGTGATGTCGTCGGTCGTTTCGGTAAAAGGCAATGGCTTGAACCAGCCCTTGACTGGACAAGCCAAAAGGAGTTTGACCAAGCCCTCATTTCTGCGGGGCTTCACTCGTTTTAGCCGATATTCGCCGCAGTCAATCCGCTCGACCTCGAACTTGTGGCCGGGCTTTACGCCATCTTGCTGGCGGATTTTGGCGGGCAGGACGATTTGCCCTTTAGTTGACACAGTCGTTGTCATCCGCGGTAAGATACCGGCCTACCCTGCCGCCGTCAAACCCAGGAGCAGCGGCAAGCTGATCAAGGCGCTGAAAGTGAGGCACGCCGGGAAATCTCGGCGGCGATTTGGGAAGCCGTGTGCCTTACATTTTTGTTCATATCCTGACCGGAGAGAACAAAGCGAGCCGCCGCCGCATAAGGGTTCAGGGCAAGCGTAGGACCGGCCCCGGGTTTGTTGCCGCTGCTGGCGTCGGTGGTAATCTCAAATAGCGGTTTGGGTGGTCCTTGGGAAAGGTTTTGCATACCCACCACAACTTGGAGGTCCGTTTCGCCTTGGCCAAAGCCGATCATGGCACGGCGAAGCCGGTTGCCCTCCTGAACTTCGACAAACGCACCTTGCAGAAGCCATCCGTCGCCAGGCAACGGAGCGCCGGGCGGCAGCCTGGTGGCATTGAAACCGGCGTTGCGGAGATCTTTTACCAGTGACTCGGCCATCGAGTCCACCAACTGGCGCGCGCGAGCTGCCGGATCCTGGGACGCCCCCGAAAGTCGATTGCCGACGCGGCCCAGTGGCCCCCGGCGGCCTGAGAGTGCGCCATCTTCATGCTCAATGTTTTGGGCTCCAAGATCGAAGTTGGCGACATAGATCATCGCCGGTTTTTGTCCTGGCGCAGGGGAAAAGTCGCGTTGGCTGGTAACCTTGGCTGTGTTGCAACCAGCTAACAGGCAGCCGGCAAGGATCGAGACTCCGGCCCAGACCAGGTTCAATTTGAATTTCGCTTTATTCATCCACATGCCCTTTCCAAAACCGAGAGTGGACCCCGGCCGGGGCGCGGTCAATTGTCTTTTTGCCGGATTGCCTGTCCCGCTCACTTGCGAATTACCAGCGCATGAGCTAACCATTGTCCGTGGGTCAGGATGACTTTTCCGATGCTGCTCTGGTCTTGATCGGGCACGGTTCGACGCTCAATGCCGAATCAGGCGCTCCGGTTTTCCAGCACGCTGCCGCACTGCGGCGGCGAAACCATTTTGCTGAAGTCCGCGAGGCGTTCTGGAGGCAGGCGCCCCGGTTGGCGGAGGCTTTGGCGGGCATCGCGGCGCCGCGCGTATTCCTCGTGCCGCTCTTCATCAGCGAAGGGTATTTCAGCGAGCAGGTCATTCCACGGGCGCTGGGCTTGTGCGGTGAGGAATCGGGCGGATTCGACCGGTTGCAACGGCGTGGCACACAAACCATTTTCTATTGCAAACCCGTCGGCACTCACGAGAGTATGACCGCAGTGCTGCTGGCCCGCGCCCGCGAGATCGTCGAGGAGTTTCCTTTTCCGCGCGCACCTGGGCTGAGGGAGATCAGCCTCTTCATCGCCGGCCACGGGACGGAACAAGACGGGAACTCACGAGCACCCATCGAGAACCAGGCGAGGGAAATGCGGGGGCTGAATCTTTACGCCGACACGCAAGCGGTATTTCTGGAAGAGGCGCCGCGCATCGGTGATTGTTATCAACTCGCCCAGACCAGGAACATCGTCGTCGTGCCATTTTTCATCAGCAACGGCTTGCACGTCCGACACGACATCCCGCTAATGCTGGGCCAGTCGGAGCGCGTCGTTCAGCAGCGGCTGCAAAGCGGTCAACCGGCGTGGCGTAACCCCACCGAGTTGAAGCGCAAGCTGGTGTGGTATGCGCCCAGTGTGGGGAGCGATGCCCGTATCGCGGATGTTATCCTGGAGCGTGTCCGCGAGGCGTCGCGATGGTCCCGGGAATCGCCATCAAGAGCATGATCCTATTCGCCCAGTCCCCCCCCCCTTTTTTTCACGCATCACGCATCACGCATCACGTATGTTTTCTGTTCCACGCCCAATAAATAGATGGTGGAGCTTTGCGTTTTCTGGTAAGGCATTAACTGTGACGATTGAAGTCTTGTTGCGATGAAGATTACGGAAGCACTATTGGCGGAACACATGGTGTTTCACAACCTATTCGACCACATCGATGCGAAGGCCCCGCGGTTGAAGACGTTGGCAGAGGTCAAATTGTTGGCTGCGTTGATGGAGTCGATGTTGAAGGCGCACTCTGACACGGAGGACGAACTGTTCATCGGCCCGCTGGAGCATTGCTTCGAGCAAATCGGCCAGCGCGACGCCTTTATTCGGGAGCACGAGGAGATTGACGAGAATTTGAAGCAGGTCCAGGAAGCGAAGCAGGTGCGGTTGGCGTGCCAATTATTGCTCGCCGCAGTAGCTTACTCGCGCAAACATTTCGATAAAGAAGAGCGCGTCGTTTTTCCCATGGCCGAACGCATTCTGAAGGGCAAGACGCTGGCGGCGCTGGGACAAACGTGGTTGGAGCAGAGGATTCGAAAGGCGGTTTGATTTGGCGCGATCAGCCATTAGCACTCCGTCAGGCTGTTCCCTCAGCTAAACGGGATGCCGGTTGCGGTTCGATCTGGTCGGAGAAACCGTGCTTGTCCCAGCTTGGGTCCAGGCCCAGGTCCTTGAGCATTTGGAGATCCTTCTCCACCGACTGATTGAGTGTGGTCAGGTAATTCCCAACCATCAGGGCACTGGCGCCGGCCATGAACATGAGGCTTTGGGCGTCCCGCAGGTTCACAGTTCGTCCACCGGCAACCATGATTTCCTGCGTCGGCAGGATAAACCGGAAGCAGGCAATGGACTTAAGAATTTCCAGCGGGGCCAACGGTGCCTGCTCCCCAAAGGGCGTGCCGGCGATGGGGTTCAGAATGTTGATGGGAACGATGTGCGCGCCGAGTTCCTTCAGGTCGAAGGCCAGGTCGCAGCGGTCCTTTCGGGTTTCTCCCATACCGAGGATGCCGCCCGAACAGAGCTTAATCCCGGCTTGCTTCAAGTGGTTGATGGTCTGAACCCGCTCCTGATAGGTATGCGAAGTGCAAACCTGCGGGAAAAATCGCTCCGAGCTTTCGAGATTGTGATTGTAACACTCCAGGCCGGACTCCTTGAGGCGGTCCGCAACCCGCTGATTGCTGATTATGCCAAGGGATGCATCTGGCCGTGCGTTGCCGCTTTGTTTCAATTCCTCCAACTGCCGGCAAATCTCTTCCAGCACCGGTCCCTCCTCGAGCCCGCGCCAGGCGGCCACCAGGCCAAGCGCGGTGACGCCATTGGTTTTGACTTCGGCGGCCGCGGCGAGGATTGGCTCCCGGTCAACCAGGCCATACCGGGGCGACTCGGTCTGATAGCCGGCGGATTGAGAGCAGAACCGGCAGTTCTCCGAGCACCCGCCCGCTTTGATATTCACGATCGAGCACAGGTGAATTTTGTTCCCTTTGAAGTGCTCCCGAATGCGATTGGACCATGACAGCAAATCGACGGTGTCAGCGCCGCATTCCAGGTTGAACAGCCAAAGACCTTCCTCCCTCGTGATGTCGCCGCCGTCCAGCACTCGCCGGCCAAGTGCCGCAATCCGGTCATGAGGGCCGGCGTCAAATGAATTCGATCTCATGGTTGACAGCATAAGCCCTGGCACGGTTTGTGCAAGCCGCCAGGGATCAACCGCGCAAATTACACCGGCAGGAATAATCCCACCCTTCCCCAAAGCCGACGACGCGCCGGCAGTGTCCGGGTTCGCTCAACGAATGAGAGGGCCCAGGATATTGCGGCGCGGAACCGGCCCGTAAGTGCGGCTGTCAATCGAGTTCAGTCGATTGTCGCCCATCAGGAAGTATTGGTCTTTCCCGCACAGAACCAACTGATCTTTGAATTTTGAATCGGTGAAGGTGGGGGTGTGGGGCGCGAGATATGGCTCGTCCAACTTGCACCCGTTCAGGTACACGTTGCCATCTTTCAGGTAGATCGAATCTCCCGGGGCAGCAACCACACGTTTGACCGAAAAACCGTTGTCGCTGGGGTCGCGCAGCACCACGACGTCGCTGCGCTGAGGAGCGTGGACGTGATAAATCCAACGATTCAAGAGATAATGTTGCGAGTCATAAAGCGTTGGCATCATGCTTCGACCGACAACGTTCACCGATTGCAAGACGAAGTGGCTGATGACGAAGTAGCTGACCACTGCCATCGCGGTCACCGCCAGAAACTGAGAAATCTGGCGGAGGACGGACGGACTATGCTTTCGGGTTGGCCGCGGCGGTGAGCGCAAGGCTGGCCCGGCTGCAATCGACTTTGGATTCGTCATTTGCTTTGACGCCATCAATAAAGCGCTTGGCGCTTATTCACCAACGGCGGCATTTTCCTGCTGTTCGCTGATCACCGGCGCGATAGCCTGCAATTTATCGCCTTCGGCGAGATTGATTAGCTTTACCCCTTGCGTATTGCGGCCGGCTTCACGAATGTCTTTCACGAACGTCCGAACCATTTGCCCGCCCGCGGTGATCAGCATGATCTCGTCTGCGTCTCGCACGGTCAGGGCTCCAACGACTGCCCCGGTCCTTTCATTGGCCTTCATGGTAATGATGCCTTTGCCGCCTCGTGATTGCAGGCGATAGACTGGCTCGACCGTTCCATCCGGCAGCATCATATCGAAGGGGGTCCGCTTGCCAATGCCGTTTTGTCCCGCCACCAGCAATGTCGCGTCCCGCACTACGACCGCGAGGGCAACCACCGCGTCGCCTTGGTCCAGGCTAATGCCGCGCACGCCTGCGGCTGGCCGGCCCACGGAGCGCACGTCATCTTCCGAAAATCGGATACTCATCCCGTCGCGCGTGATCAGAACCACCTGGTCCTGGCCGGAAGTCAATTTGACCTCGATCAGCGTGTCATCGGAGTCGATACCGATGGCAATAATTCCGTCTTTGCGGACATTGGCAAAGTCCTCGAGGGGGGTTTTCTTCACGGTTCCCTGTTGTGTGGCGAAGAAAAGGCAGCCCGACTGCTGCCAGGTCGTGTCTTCCTTATTCGGCCCCGCTTTTGCCTCGATCCGAATCAGAGCGGCGATCGTTTCGCCCTGCTTCAATTCGAGCAGGTTGGCGATGCTCCGGCCTTTGGCCGCGCGGGCCATGTCGGGAACCTCATGCACGCGTTCGGCATAGACCCGGCCGGTGTTGGTGAAGAACATCAAGTGATCATGGGTTCCGGCGGTGAACAGGTGTTCGATAAAGTCGCGGTCCTCTTCCGCGTCGGCTTCGCGGGTCACCATGCCGATGACACCTTTGCCGCCGCGGCGCTGGGCGCAGTATGAGCTGACGTTGGTCCGTTTGATCAGCCCGGCATGGGTGATGGTGATGATGACGCCCTCATTGGCAATCAGGTCTTCAATGGCGATTTCGCCTTCGTCGGGGACGAGATCGGTCATGCGTGGCGTGGCGTATTTTTCTTTAATCGCCAGCAACTCGGACTTGATGATGTCGAGCACGCGCGTCTCTTTGGCCAGGATGTCGAGCAGGTCTTTGATGCGCTCGAGCAAGCCGCCATACTCCGCCCTGACTTTATCCATCTCCATGCCGGTCAACTGATAGAGGCGCAGATCGAGAATGGCGTTGGCCTGCATCTCGCTGAAGGAATAGCGTCCGCTGGTCAGGCGCGCCTCGCTGCGGATGAGGATGCCGATGTTCTCGACCTGGGCTCGCGTGAAGTCGAACGCGAGCAGCTTGATTTTGGCTTCCTCGCGATTGGCCGAATGGCGGATGATGCGAATGAATTCATCCAGGTTGGACAGCGCGATCAGGTAGCCCTCGAGCAATTCGGCGCGTTCCTCGGCTTTTCGCAGCTCGAACTTCGTGCGTCGAATGATCACTTCGCGGCGGTGCTCGATATAGCAGTTGATCAGTTCCTTCAAGCCGAGCGTCTTCGGTCGGCCATGATCAATCGCCAGCGCGTTCACCGCAAAGCTCGATTCGAGCGCGGTGCGCTGGTAGAGATTGTTGATGACAACTTTCGGAATCGCATCGCGTTTGATTTCGATGACGACCCGGGTATTTTCGTCCGATTCGTCCCGCACGGCGGTGATATCGGTGATGATCTTTTCGTTGACCAGATCGGCAATCCGCTCGACGAGCACCGCACGGTTCACATTATAGGGAATTTCGGTGATGATGATGTGCTCGCGGCCGCCTTTGTGCGGCTCGAGGCTCACTTTGCCGCGCACCTTTACGCTGCCGCGCCCGGTAGCGAAATACTGTTTGATCCCCTCCAGGCCGCACACCATGCAACCGGTTGGAAAGTCCGGTCCTTTGACGAACTGCATCAGCTCTTTAAGCGAAATGGCCGGATTATCAATCTGGGCGCAAACGCCGTCGATGACTTCGCCGAGGTTGTGAGGGGGAATGTTGGTCGCCATGCCGACGGCGATGCCTGTGCCGCCATTGACCAGCAGGTTCGGGAACGCGGCGGGAAAGACGGTCGGCTCGGTGCGGGTTTCGTCGTAATTGGGGACGAAGTCCACCGTGTCCCGGTCCATGTCCTCCATAATCACCGCGCCGAGGGGGGCCAGGCGGGCTTCGGTGTACCGCATGGAGGCCGGCGGGTCTCCTTCGACGGAGCCGAAGTTCCCCTGCCCGTCCACTAATCGCTCCCGCATGGCCCAGGGCTGAGCCATGTGAACCAGGGTGGGGTAAATCGCCATATCGCCGTGCGGGTGGTAATTGCCCATTGTTTCGCCGACGATTTTCGCGCACTTGATGTGTTTGCGGTTGGGCATCACGCCGAGGTCATTCATGGCGTAGAGGATGCGTCGTTGCGACGGTTTGAGACCATCGCGCACATCGGGCAGCGCGCGGGAAATGATCACCGACATCGAGTAGTCCAGGAAGGAATTCTTGATCTCGTCGGCGACGTTGATTTTGGAGATCTTCTCGTTGGGGGCGAACAATGGCGTGCTGCTCGGCGGCAAATTTGTGGGAGGGTTTTCGTCAGGCATAAGGGAAAATCGGGGTGATCGGGCAGTGGAGAGATGGAGTGGTGAGAGCTGCCATAGGCCGACTATTTGCTTGGGTGTTGAGGCATCTGTGAGGTCGTTTCTTCTTCAGATGTCCAGGTTGCGGACATTGAGTGCGTTATCCTCGATGAACTGGCGGCGCGGCTCGACCTCTTCGCCCATCAACTTGGTGAACATCTCCTCCGCCTCGATGGCATCTGTGAGGTCGATGCGCAGCAATTTGCGGCGGCTCGGGTTCATGGTGGTTTCAAACAATTCCTTGGGATTCATTTCGCCCAGGCCTTTGAAGCGCTTAATGGACAAACCACGACGGCCAACTTCCTTGATGCTGGAAAGAATTTCAGGGATGGAGAAGATCGGTTTGATCTGTTCTTTGTCGCCCTGGCCTTCGATCACCTCGAACAGCGGTTTGTCCTGAGCGGAGTAATGGTCAACGCTCAATCCCTTATTGGCCAGTTTCGCCAGCAACTCGGCGATTGCCTTGCTTTCGTGGAGTTCGACGTGCCGGGCACGCCGGGTGTGGCCGTTCTTGGCCTTCTCGATCAGGCTGGTATCCGACTCTTCCTCGCCGAACAGACGCAAATCCGGGTTCTGCGAGCCGAACTCTTCAAGATCGGTCTCGGTGTGGAAGTAATGGACCGTTTCGTTGTTTCCGTCGCGGACCTTGACCAAATGCCGGGGCAACTCGTGGGTCTGCGGATGACGCCGTTCGACGTAGGCTGCAAAGTCGCCACCGTGGCGGCGCAGGGCGATGGCGTATTTGTCGAGTGACTCGAGCAGTTCCAGAATCTCCGCAAGCTGCTTTTCCGTAAGCTCGTTGCCGTCGGCCAAATTGCGCAAGCGGACTTCCTCGGTCCCAAGTTCGATCAGGATTTTGTTCAGCCTGGCATCGTCGTCCACGTACTCGACTCTCTTCTTGCGCGCAATCTGGTAGAGCGGAGGCTGGGCGATATAGACGAAGCCGCGCCTCACCAACTCGGGCATCTGCCGGTAGAAAAAGGTCAGCAGGAGAGTGCGGATGTGCGAGCCGTCCACGTCAGCATCGGTCATAATAATGATCTTGTGGTAACGCAGTTTCTCGAGATTGAAAGCGCCTTCGCCATCGCCGTCGCCGATGCCGGTGCCGACGGCGGTGATCATGGTGCGGATTTCAGTGTTCTGCAGCACTTTGTCCAGGCGCGCCTTCTCCACGTTAATGAGCTTGCCGCGAATCGGGAGGATCGCCTGAAATTTGCGGTCGCGCCCTTGTTTGGCAGAGCCGCCGGCTGAATCGCCCTCGACGATGTAGAGTTCGGTGTTGGCGGGGTCGCGGTCCGAGCAATCAGCCAGTTTGCCAGGCAGGCCACCGCCGGTGAGGGCGCCTTTGCGAACAGTCTCGCGTGCTTTGCGCGCCGCCTCGCGCGCCCGGGCCGCCAGCAGCCCCTTCTCGATCACTTTCTTGGCCACCGACGGATTTGCGTCGAAGTGCGTCATCAAACCGTCATAGACGATGGACGACACGATGCCGTCGATCTCGGTATTGACGAGTTTGACCTTTGTCTGGGACTCGAAGCGCGGGTTGGGCAATTTCACGCTCAAGACGCACACCAGACCTTCCCGGACGTCATCGCCGGAAATGGGCGGATCCTTTTCTTTCAGCAAATTGTTCTGTCTGGAATATTGGTTAATGGCGCGCGTAAGGGCCGAACGGAAGCCGGTCAGGTGCGTGCCGCCGTCCGGATTGGCGATCGAGTTCGCGAAGCAGAGAATCTGGTCGTTGTAGCTATCGGTGTATTGCATTACGCAATCAACGAAGACTTCCTCCTTCTGCCGGCTGATAATGATCGGTTTGGGGTGGAGCACCTGTTTGTTGCGACCAAGCTGTTTGACGAACTGCTCGATGCCCTCCTTGTACAGGAACGTTTCAGTCTTCTCATCGCGCTCGTCGAGCAGGATAATCTCCACGCCTGGGTTCAGAAAGGCCAGCTCGCGCAAGCGGTTGGCGAGAATGTCGAACTTGAACTCGGTCGTGATGGTGAAGATCGTCGGGTCGGGCTTGAAAGTGATCAGCGTGCCAGTGCCATTCGACTTGCCGATAACGGCAAGCTTTTGCATGGTGACGCCGCGGGCGAACTCCATGGAATAGACTTTGCCGTCGCGCGACACTTCAACCTTGAACCAATCCGAGAGCGCATTGACGCACTTGGCGCCGACGCCGTGCAGACCCCCGGAGTATTTATAGGCGCCCTGCCCGAATTTACCCCCCGCGTGGAGATTCGTGAGCACCAACTCGACGGCTGGCATGTTCCATTTGGGATGCATATCGACTGGAATGCCGCGGCCATTGTCCCGGATGGAAACCGAGCCATCGACGTGAACAGTAACTTCAATTTTGCTGCAATAGCCGGCGAGATGCTCGTCGATGGAATTATCGAGCACTTCGAATACGCTGTGGTGCAAGCCGCGCTCATCGGGGTCGCCGATGTACATTCCGGGGCGTTTGCGCACCGCTTCGAGCCCCTCGAGTTTGTCGATTTTCGACGCATCGTATTTCTCCGGTGCGGCGGGGGCATCATTCAAATTCTCTGTCGATTCAAGCACGGGTTCCTCAGGCATAAATATCGTTCGGATGGCTCAATTAAGCCATCCGTTTCCAATCAAAAGATGTTACGGAAAATGACCAAAAAACACAACCGCTAATTGCGGCGTTTCTTGGATGAAAAACACCATTAGTTGTGGAGTTTGCGTTTGCAACCGCCAATATATTGGGTGTTTCGGAGCATCCCCGCTGACTGATTCAACCTACGATTATCGGGCCTTAAAAGCAAGCGGCTTTCGATCATTTGGACAGCCCACGGCGCGCAGCGGGTTCATTGGCGCCATCAATGATGCCAACTACCAGGGGAGCAATTCGGCTGACAGCCAAATCACGCGCAAAGCGCTGACGGTGTCGGTCTCCTTCTCGGGCACGCCGAATGGTGTCTTCGACGATGGATTCAGGGAGGTTCATTTTGGAGGGATTGACAGCCGGTGGCTCATTCCAATTTTCTTCCGCCACTCGTTGCCGACTCGAGCCTCCGCCGCAAATTCCGGCCACCGTGCCACTGCCGCCCGCACTTCCTCGATGATCGTTCTGGCCCGGCCCCGTTTCATCAGGGCGGATTTTGCGCAAGCCTCGAAGTCATCCCTCGTAAAGCCATCCCTTCTGCCATTGAGTGTCATTTGGTGGGTGGCGGTCCACGAACCCGAAGGATTGTAGCTGTAGATCACATCAAACGCCGGCGCGAGGGACCAATGGCTCTGTTTGTCCATCAAGAAGGCAATGTTCTTGACGTGATCATCCTGATTTCGGGCGATGATGTTGAAGACCGTCCGCCGAAACTGTTCTTCGACTGCTGACATCGGCAGTTTGAGTTGGCGGATCGTGAGCATCGCTTGTTCGTAGGCATAGGCGCCGGCTTGGTTGAAATCAAAATGCGCCATCGCCCCCAGCGACTGCATGTGCAGCTTTTCGCCGCCGTCGAGCCGGTCGAACCGCCGGGTCATGAAATGTCGCCGCCCGTTTTCTTCCAGAAGCCGGCATTCGTTCATCCTGATTCCCCCCGCCACTGCCATCAGATGATAGGCATACTCAATCGCACCATAGCCCTTCGGGTCTTCCAACTCCTTGTCCTTGTTGGCGGCGACGCCATCGAACTTCAGCAGCCAGTAATCGAATCCGTCTCCAGCCGTGATCTGGCCGGATCGAACTTCGTTCGTTTCGCGGTTCCACGCGATCACGGCCTTGGCCCGTGCTCCCCCGGCGGACGTTCCCACCCGCAGTATATCGTTCAACGCCTTCTCGCGCCCTGCCCCGCCAAAATTGGCTTTCAATTCGTTGCGGTGAGTTAAGACATCTGACGCGAGCCGGACCAGCGCATCAATCTCGATCTTTGTCGCCTTGCCTGGTTTGGGGCCAAGCACGGGGGCAAACTCCAGCGCGCCCATTCCGCGCGTGCCCGTGTAGCACAGGCGCTCGACGGCGCCAAAGCTCTCCGGCGCCCGGCCCTGTGTTGCGAGCCATGCATCGACCAGGGCGTTGCCAAACTTGTCCGGCAGCGAATCCGCCAGCAAACCAGGCAGGCCGTGAAAGGTTTTTTGCGGCAGTTCCGGGAATTCATAAACACGATCGCTCAACGGCATGCTCAGAGGGGCAATCTCGATGCCGCTTCGGGCAAACTCAGGGTCGTATTGGAAAGCGGCATGGTCCCGGCCTTCCTCCATCATAACAGCCCCGATGGTCCGCCCCCAGAGCTGGACCTTGGCGATCATGACGGCTCACCCCATGTCCATTTCGGAGCCGCGATTGTCGCAGCCTTTTGGCCCGAGGCCCGCTGACGTTTCTTGCCTTGCAGTTTCAACTGCGCGATGGGACTGGCCGCCGGTTCGGGAATGAGCGTATCGAACCGCTCCACCAAGCCGAGAACCCGGCAGACCCTGACAAAACCAGACAACTGAGTTGCCGCCGCTCCCGATTCCAAACGTTGCAACGTCCGAATGCCAAGTCCTGCCTGTTCCGCCAGCCCCTCTTGAGTGAGGTTTTTCACCAAACGAAGCCGGGCCAATCGCTCCCCAATCAGCTTGAGAAGGCTTTCGTCGGTCATTTGTGATTCAATCTTCATACACGCCTAACATGGCGTATTGTTTCAATAATACAATATAAACCGCCAATAATGGCGTGTAACAACTCTCCCGTGTTTGCCGTTTAGGTGCGACATCAGTTCCGACTGCCTGCTGCGCGGTGCCAAGGAAGCCCGCAATTCGGAGTATCCCCGCTGACTAATTCAACCAGCGATTATCGGGATATAACAACAAGCGTCTTTTGGTTATATGGACAGCCCACGGCGCGAAGCGGATGCTGGGCAGGAATCTGATAGTCTTTGGGCTTACGACTTGATGTCGCGGGCTTGAAAAGCCGCCGCGCCGACGAGGAATGTGGTGAGGTTTATCGCCAGCAAGATACAGAGCGTCTGAACCACCGAATCCCACGGGGTCGGCTGGGAATAGATCCGAATCCATGTGTGGAAATGGTAGGTCGGGAACCACTCCTTATAGTGTTCAAAGAACGGGATGTTCTCCATCACCATGCTGACAAACAGAACCGAAAGCGCGAGGATGGTCGCGGCCGCAGGTTTCATGTTGAAGCAGGAGAACATGAAGGCCAGGCCCACCGCGACGCTCGCGTTAACCGCCATGAAGACCAGAGACCAAAGGAACAGCTTAAACCCGGCAGCGGCGCTCAAGACGTTGAAGCCAATGCCGGGCCAGGACACGAACATCCCCTTCCACGGGAACCATATCCGAGCCAGGCAGAGAGCGGTTCCGCCCAGGACGAGCACCAGCAAGGCCGCAAAAACGCCCCCGGCCAGCCATTTCATCAGCAGCAACCTGAACCGCGAGATCGGCCGCGACAAAATCATGCGCAAGGTGCCCTCCTCCGCTTCCTTGGCCACCATGTCTCCTCCGACCAAGGCAGTGTACAAAGGCATTAACAAGGCGACCTGAGGAATAAGCATGATGACGGCCACCGTGAGCGCGGACATGTATTCCTGCGCCAGATACCCGTTTCCGGCGAGCGTGCGCTCCATATCGGCGCGCACGTGTCCAAAGCGAAACATCAGCAGCATCCCCGTCTGCACCAGCAGGAACGCGCCAAAGCCAATATAAGTGCGCTTCTTCCCAAACAGCTTCCAGAGTTCGTTGCGGAAATGAAGATAGAACATGGCGCCTCAGCTCATTTAACGTCCCGTTGATTATTCATCAGGCTGAGGTAAAAACCCTCCAGCGTTTCCTTCTCCAACGCGATTTCGTAAACTGGCATTCCATGCTCGACCAGCAGCTTTACGATCTGATCGCTGCCGATGCCGGGCTTCAAAGCGATGAACTGTCCGTCGCGTTCCTCTTTGATGAGTTGCGCCTCGCGCAGTTGGCGGGTTGCTGAGGGGAAATCACCAACCTCGAGCCGGACCCATTTCTCGCGCTGTTTGGTCGCAGCCAGCGGACCTTCAAAGACCATGCGACCCTGGTTCAACACGGCGATGCGCGTGCAGAGTTGTTCCACCTCGTTGAGCAAATGGGACGAAAGCAGAATCGTGAGGCCCAGCTCACGCTGGAGCCGCAGAATCGTCTGGCGCATCTCGTGGATGCCTTCCGGGTCCAGTCCGTCGCTTGGCTCATCGAGGATCAGCAGCTCCGGGTGGGGCAGCAAAGCCTGGGCCAGCGCGAGCCGCGCCCTCATGCCGTGGGAATAGGTTCTGACCTTGGAATCCTCCCGTCCGGTCAAACCGACCCACTCGATCACCTCCTGAATTCGCTGGCGGGGCGTCGGCGCGGTGTAGGAACTCAGGATTTCGAGGTTCCGCCGGCCGCTCAGGTAGTCATAAAACGCCGGGCTTTCAAAGATCGCACCGACCTTTTGCAACGCTTTCCGGCGGTGCGCCGTTACGTCGTGACCGCAGATTCTCACCTCGCCACTAGTCGGCCAAACCTGACCGAGCATCATGCCGATGGCCGTGCTCTTGCCCGCACCGTTATGGCCGAGCAACCCGTAAATCTCCCCGGCCGGAACCTGCAAGGACAAGTCGTCAACTGCCAACTGCTTGCCGAACTTCTTAAATAGGTTTTTGAGTTGAATCATTGGGTTGGCTTGATGGTTCCCTCGATCACGAGCAGGTTCTTGATATGGCCGTCGGCGTACAAGAAGTTCTTCGCCTTCGCGTCGCCGCGGGCGATATGGAACTTCTCTTTGTCAAACATCAACGGTATTTCATGTGGCTCGAATTTCAGGTCGATTCCTATTAAACTCACGACTAACTGCTCGGCGTCCTTCCCGTTAAGGAAATCGTTCCACGCGTAGCTCGAGCCGGTTTGTTCAAAAAAGGTTGGTCCTTTTTCCGGCAGGCTAGACTTGTTGGGCGGCCACTTGTCGGATGGACACCGCAGCACGTTCAGGTTGCCGAGCGAACTGACAAGCACCTGGTCCGGGCCAGCATACTTGTTGGTAACCCCCGGGTAGATGTCGGACATGCAGGGCAACCGATTCCGGTTGTCCCCGACGTAGAGCTGAAGCGCGATGCCGATTTGGTGCAAATTGCTGAGGCAGCCGGTGGCCTTTGCGCTTTCTTTCGCCCGGCTGAGCACGGGCAGAAGGAGCGCGGCCAACATGGCAATAATGGCAATGACCACCAGCAGTTCGATCAAGGTGAAGGCGACGCCTGGAGCGACCTTGTCAGGCTCGGGAGCCACCTCAGCGGGGTCGCCGTGACAACCTCCGCCCTCGGCCTTCTCCCTTCCCGCCTCGCAACTCTCGCCGCGCACCTCGGATTTCGGATTTCGGGCTTTCCGCTTCATCTTCCGCGAAACGGTCTTCCGCTTTCCATGACGCGTTGCAACTCCTCGAGGACCGGAGCCAGCTCGGCTTTGGTCTGCGCGGAGCTTTGGCTGTAAAAGGTCTTCAGGCCAATGGTCCGCATTTTCGCCTGAAGTTCGTTACTCAAAACCGGCGGCCCATTTGTGCCAGTCCGATTCCCACCGCGCGGGCCGGTTGGAGATTGGCCGCTGGCTTCCCTAAGCCGCCGCAGCGCGTCATCGATGGTCCGGCGTCGTTGTTCGTCCGGTAACTGTTCAAAGGAGGACAGCATTTGTTTGAAACCGGTGGGCATGGTAGCTTCGAGGAACGCGGACTTTTCGTCCTCTGTCATCTGATCGAACCAGCCCCAGGCCAGGCGGTCCATTCGCGCCTTGCGGCGCTCTTCGAGTGACAACGCGTTGATTTTGTCTGCCAGTTCTTTAAGGGCCTGGGCTCGCGCATCTCCGGACAACTTGCTCAAATCGACTGACGCCGCGTAGGCCCTCACCTTCTCGGCTGTCAGCTTGGTGTTCTTGGCAATCTTGTACCCAGCCAAAGCGACCAGCCAGATCGCCAGTATCGCAACCACGCATAGGAACACCGGCCGCCATCGTTGACTTACCATGCCGCGAGTTTATCACGGCGCATTGGGTTCGCCACGAGAATTCGCAAGGCGCTCCTCATTGAGAATTGGGATCATGGCATCGAGTTTGGCTCCCACTTCAGGATGGATTTCTTCGGGTTTCATCTGAGCGGCAATTTGAAAGAAGTCTTTCTTGGAGAGCTGGGCTTCGGTCTTTTCCAGGAAGTCAGGCAGGATGGATTTGCTGGCGGCGGTGGAAACGAGGTAATCGCTCTCCTTGAGTGGATTCTTCAGAGCGGGCGGCGGGAAGTTATCTTTGAGAAAATCCTCGCCGTTCTTGCGCCGGACGGTGGAGAGAAGGTCAGGGTCTGGACCTGCGACAAAACGCATGAGCGCCTGGGGATGGAGGAGGTAGTTTTCAATTTCAAGCTGAACGAGGAAAGTGGTGTCCGCCCCGATCATAGCCGCGCAGTGAGAGAATGAACCGCTCGATTCCAGGATCAATGAAGAAACCCGCTTCGGAGCGAAGCCGATCGAGTTCGGTTCGCAGGCTGGGGAGGCGGTGGAATCCAATTCGAGCCATCCGGCCACCATCCAACCCCACGGCAGCGCAATAATGTCAGAGTCGAGCAGGCGGCCCCGGCCGGCCTATTTCGCTGAAGGTGAGGACACTGACAGCCACCGGTTCCGGGGGCCGCGCATGAAGCGAGGCCGACAGGTCAAAGCCTTCGCGTTCTTCCGCGATCAGCAATGAACTATCGAGGATCAGCCCCACGGATTCTTGAGGGACTTGAGCGCCTTGCGGCCCTTGCGCACGGCCGCCGCGAGATCGCGTCGGTCTTCAGCAGGCAAATCAGCATGGGCGAGGTCGTCCGCCAGTTCATGGCTGTTGCACCCCTCAGTCGAGGCCGGGACGAGGAGGGCGTAGGGGACGCCGAGCTTGACGATGGCAAAGGTTTCCTTCCGGGAATAGACCCGGTTGACACAGTCGCTGAAGCTTTTCGACGCTTCCGTCACACTCAATGTTTTCATGCGGACACTCTATCGCACGCTTCCACCAAGTCAAGGAAGGGGGCTGGCGCCCTGCGCGGCCCAGCCAACAGCGAAAAATTCGATGACGAGGGAACCTTCGTTGGCGGCCTGCCGCAGGGCGGCGACGGAGGGGCCGGAATGCTGCGGGTCGTTCAGCAGCATGCAAGTGTCAGTACTCACTATTTACACTCCCCAAGTGAAAGGGGCAACCCATAGGCTGGTTCTGTGAATGAGAATGAACGCAAGTCGCCATAATCAAGCACTCTCGAGAATCCGGGCGGTTATGCCCTTGGGGTCTTTGCGTTTATTCGCAACAACGGCCTTATCGCGGGTGAGTTCCGCGTAGCCCTTGAGCAGGGCGTCCCAGGATTCCCCATCGGCAAGTTGGCCGAGAATGGCCGGGTGATGCCAAGCTGTGCGATGCAGTTCAGCAACACGGTGCCGCGCCGAGCTCGACCTCCCCCAGAAAATGGGCCGCCTCAAATAATGGTGCGCCGACGCCACCGCCGCCGAAGAGAACGGTCAGCAATACGATTTCGTCTTCGTTGACCAGAACCCCTTCGAAAAGTGGTTCCAGAACCAGGGACCCAAGAGTTTCGCCTCCCTTGCCGCCGCCTTCACGGATTACCAACCCTGCAAGGCTGACTTTGATACATCTTAGCAGGTTTACAAAAACGTTGTAACTTGGCTAACTTTAGTATAAATACCCCCGCATGTCTCCTGTAACTCCAGGAGTGGGGTAAGCATTCCTGGGATACCGCGGTCGCCTCTCCCATCACCCTGCACGATGTCCAACTGGCCTCCCAGTCCGCTGTCGCTGCCCTCGACGAAAGTTTCTTCCGTGTGCGCTTTGACCGCCTGACCCCGCTGGAAAAACGTTACCTCCGTGCGATGTCCGAGCTGGGCGCTGGCCCTCATCGCTCCGGCGACATCGCCGACCAACTCCGCCGCGAGGTCACCAACCTCGCCCCAACGCGCGGCCAGTTGATTTCCAAAGGCATGGTTTGGAGCCCGAGCCACGGCGACACCGCCTTTACCGTCCCGCTCTTCAACGAGTTCATGCGCCGCATCATGCCCGGCGATGAATGGAAACAGACGTAACTTTGACGAGGTGTTCACGGACCGGCTGACAGGGGTGGGCGGGCTGCTGGAAATGCGATTAACGGAGTCGATCACGTTTTCGGGGACGCGCTGGATCAGGCAGCCGATCCCAGGGACAGCAAAGGCAAAGGGGGAGTGACGATCATGCAGGAC
>Ga0194044_10000416_pt1 | contig 21192 bp, 19 predicted proteins | sample JunL4417m_MetaG_FD_155460 | JGI IMG/M metagenome (GOLD analysis project Ga0194044, IMG submission 155460) | Anoxic zone freshwater microbial communities from boreal shield lake in IISD Experimental Lakes Area, Ontario, Canada - Jun2016-L442-17m | ecosystem: Environmental > Aquatic > Freshwater...
CCTGATAACCTCAAGGACTCCCTCAGTATTTTGCCCCTAACCAAGGGGAGGGGGGACTTTTTAAAGCTTGAAAATGTCCAAACTCCCGGCAGGGGCAAAAGCCCCGCCCCCCACGGTGCTCCATCTCCCAGCGGGGGAGGCTGGGGTTGGGGTTCAAAAGTTAAGATTATACCCGTTCGCAGTATATCTTTGGGCCAGGATGGACAGGATAATGGAAAATACAGGATAGAAAGTTGGGGCAGTTCAAGGTATATCTTGCAGCAGCTTCCATATTCATGTTACGGAAAGCATGTAAAGCATGGATTGATACGAGAGAAATACAGGAATGCCAACCATTAACCAGAGGAGGCAGTTATGGATTTCAAGGATGTTATATACCAGCGCCGGGCAGTCAATTTTTTTGATCCTGAACAGCCTGTTTCAGATGCGTTGCTTCGGGAGGTTGTTGAAACCGCAGCAAATACTCCATCGAGCTTTAATCTTCAACCCTGGAATCTGATTGTGTTAAGGGAGCCGGAAAGCAAAGGCCGTTTGGAAAAGCTGGCATGGAACCAGTCCAAGGTCAGTGAAGCGCCGGTGGTGTTGATTGTGCTTGCTGATCGCAGTGGGTGGAAGGAAGGCCATTCGGTAGTTGAACGAAATTTTCAGGAAATGGTTCGGTCTGGCGCCATGACTGTCGAGCAGCGGGAATGGTTCCTCGGGGCATGCGGCAGTCTGTACGGTGCAAGTGAAGAACGGCAGCAGGCATTTGCCTGTAAGAACACGGGTTTCTTTGCCATGTCCCTTATGCTGTCGGCCAAAAATCTGGGCTTGGACACTCATCCGATGGATGGGTTTGATATGGAAGGGGTGAGAAAATCGTTTCAGATTCCGGACAATTTCTGGATACCTCTGCTTCTGGCAGTCGGATATTTCCGCAAGGATAAGGAGCTGCTGCCGCCAAAATGGCGTAAGTCATATACGGATATCGTATTGAGTTTTTAATTGTTTTGCAGGTTTTAGGCACCTGATATATATTTTGCCAGCAAAAGAGCATACCATCTTTCGTTGAAGGGAATCTTGCAATAATGGATATCATGGTTCAGAAAATAGAGACCGGAGATGAATATGGTGTTGACAAGGGATTGGTCGCGATGTTTCTTAAAATGTCGCCAGAGGAACGGTTGCGATCCAACGATAATGCAGTGCGCGCAATTCTGGAGTTAAGAAGTGCCTTCAGGAGCCAAAAAATCAGCAAGTGCAGATGTCAGTACACTACTTATCATATTTCCCTCATGGCTAATGGGGGCGAATTCATGAAAGGAAAACCCATGTCAGTACCTACAGTAAAGATTTATTCACTCAGCACTTGCAGCCATTGCAAATCCACCAAAAAAATGCTTTCAGACTGTACCATCCAATATGACTTTGTGGATGTGGATACCTTTGAGGGTGAGGAAAGGGCCGCAATTCTGGAAGATGTAAAAAAATTCAATCCAAAATGTTCGTTCCCGACCGTTATCATCGGAAATACTGTAATTGTCGGGTTCAAGGAAAAAGAAATCAAGGAGGCGCTTGGACTGGAATGAATGCCAGATAACTCCATGAAATGCTCAAAAAGGTTCAGGAGCCAAATCGGTTGGCATCATAGTCCGTCGTAGGGTCTGATCTTGTCTTTAGCAGCCGTGATCCGTTGTATGGATTGATCGCAGAGGGCATCAAGGGATTTGCTATCCCGAATGCGTTTCTGAATCTGTTCGAAGGCGAATTCGATGGCCGTACTCTTGTGGCAGATCAGTATCTGGTCGATTTCAGATGAAAGGGCCTGATCTACGGCGGCATCCAGCGCATAGTGCCTGGTAATGGCTCCCATATCCAGATCATCGGTCATCACCAGACCCGTGTACCGCATTCGGAATCGCAGCAGATCTCTTGCGATGAAAACGGAGAGGCTGGCAGGCCAGATTTTGTCCAGTTTTTCGTAGAGAATGTGAGACAGCATGATGCCGCTGACCCCACTTTTTATGGCTGCCTTAAAGGGGATGAGATCGCAGGAATTCAGATCCGCCATGCCTTCCTTGATTACGGGAATATCTATGTGCGAATCCAGAACGGTTCGTCCGATGCCGGGAAAATGTTTGGCCACGGACAGGATGCTGTTTTCTTCAAGCGTTTCAATGACGGCGGCTCCAATTGCCGCCACGCGATGCGGATCACTTCCAAATGACCTTCCATCCATGATGCCCGGAATATTTGGACGCGTTACATCCAGCACTGGGGCATAATTCATGTTGACGCATATAGACCGGAGTTCCGATGCAGTAACACGGGCGAAATTGAGGGCGTCATCCCTGGTTTTTATGGCCGGGTTGCCGGGGAATTCTGAAAAAAAAGGGGCTTTCAGCCGGGCTACCAGTCCGCCTTCCTGGTCAATGGCGATAATAAGCGGCGGTTGGCCCGAACTTCTGGCGTAGTCCTGGACATCGTTGCACAATCGCCGAATGTCATCCGGGGTCCCCAGGTTTCTGGAAAAAAGGATAATGCCACCGACTTTCAGGATTCCGATCAAAAATTTCAGGTCTGCGTTAAATGCCTTACCGTCAAAACCTACCATCAGCCGCTGTCCAGCTTTCTGCGCCAAAGATAAAATCATTGTTATTCTCTTTTCTCCAGATTTGGCGGATATGGGGCGACGGCCAGTGCTGTCCCTCCCACATCAAAAATTGAGAGGAACAGCATTCGGAAATGATGTCGTCTGAATTCCGCAGTTCCTTAATTGGGCGGTCCGCTACCGGAGGGGTTACCCATTCCATGTCCCATGCCATGCCCCATGCCTCTGCCTTCAGTAAAATTGGGATCAATTTTTTTCATTTCAAGAATATGAGTCAAACGCTTCTGATCAAACTGGGACTGAAGATCGGAGACTTCCTTTTGAATGCTTGCGCAAGTTGATGTATCCGGAGTCTGCTTGGTCAGTTCTGCTTGCAACGTCTGCCGCTTTTCATTAATCTGCTGGCGGATATCCTTTGTGGCCAACTGGAAAGCAGTTCGCTCCGATTCCATTTTTTTAATTTGGTCATCGGTCAAATTGGCGTTGGCGGCACACATTCCAGGATTTCCAGCGCCTTTGCCCATTCCAGCAAAGGCACTCACTCCAGAGCCTATCAGCACTACCACAGCCACTACCACAACCATTCTGGAAAATAAATGTTTTTTCATGACAACCTCCCTTGTTTTTGATAAATAAAAGGTCACAAACTAAAAAGGTCACAAACCATCAAGCGATTCACCCTCATCCCCCACTGGGGTAGGGTGCATAACGAAATCGCAAGTTATGACCATTCACAGCATAACGACTCTGGCCGGTATAAAGCAATCATTGTGCCACAAGCATTCATTGTTTTGTAATGCAATTATTCATTAATACATTGAATGCTCTGTGGTGGCGTAATTATAGAGAAAATATTCAATGAAATTATGATCTTCTTTGCGTACTTTGCGTCTTTGCGGTGAAATGAAAATGGGTATTTTATATCCAGTATATGGAAGTAATCTGCTTAAATCGGATATACATTAGCCATTTTAAAAACGGGATTTTCTTCTTTTTAAAATGGCTACTTCCCGATTTTCGTTATATGTCATCTACTACTACAGGAGGAATTATGAAAAGCACTGTCTATTTTGCAGATCTTCGGTCCACTCACAAGGAAAACCTGGTGAACAAGGTCGGGCGGCTGGTTCAAACTGCGGGACTTGCCACTGCTGTGAAACCCAGGGATATGGTTGCGGTGAAGCTGCATTTCGGAGAAGTCGGCAACACTGCATTCATTCGGTCGGTTTTTGTTCGAAAAATAGTTCAATTGATCAAGGCGGAAGGCGCAATTCCCTTTCTGACTGATGCTAATACCCTGTATGCCGGAAGCAGGAGCGATGCACCGTCTCATCTGTTGACTGCTCTTCAAAACGGTTTTTCCTACGCATCTGTGGATGCACCCATCATAATTGCAGATGGGCTTCGGGGAAAAAGCGAAGTTAAAATTGATATTGCACAGAAAAATTTTCAGCATGTTTATGTCGGGGCTGAAATTGCACGGGCAGACGCCATTATTTCAATGGCGCATTTTAAGGGGCATGAGCTGTCTGGTTTTGGCGGAACCATTAAAAACCTGGGCATGGGGTGCGCCTCCCGAAAAGGCAAACTGGCTCAGCATTCCAATCTGTCGCCGGCCGTCAAGCAAAAAAAATGTATTGGGTGTGGGGACTGCGTTGCCCACTGCTCTCAGAAAGCGCTGTCCGTGGTGGCGGAAAAGGCGATCATGGATACCCAAAAATGTATTGGTTGCGGCGAATGTATTCTGATCTGCGCACAGGAGGCAATCCAGATTCAGTGGAATCAAGCTGTTCCGGTTTTTATGGAAAAGATGGTGGAATACACGATGGGGGTTTTGAAAGGTAAAACGGGAAAAACGTTGTTTGTCAATTTTATCACCAATGTTTCCCCTGCTTGTGATTGCTATCCCTACAATGACGCGCCCATCGTCAGAGACATCGGTTTTACTGCATCCATAGACCCAATTGCTATTGATCAGGCATCTGCTGATCTGGTCAACCAGGAGACCGCGGTCCCAGGGTCGTGTCTAACCCTAAATACCGGTGCAGGCGAAGACAAATTCCGGGGTGTATATCCGGAAGTTGACTGGCCTTATCAGCTTGAATATGCAGAAAAGATTGGTCTGGGTTCAAGGGATTATACGCTGATTACTTTATAAAAATATTATTCGCCCACGAAATACACAAAGCCAAACAGGTATTTTTCACATCAGGGCTGAATCCATTTGTAGAGTCATGAGCATTTAATGGGCTTCAGCCCAGTTTTTCCCATAGGCGATATTGACCTTTAGCGGTACTTTCAGTGGCCACACGCCTTCCATGATGTCCCGGATCCGGATTGTAACTGCTTCCATCTCATGTTCCGGGACTTCAAACACCAGCTCGTCGTGAACCGTCATCAGCATGGCGGCCTGGAAGCCTTTTTCGGAAAAATCGGCATCCATCTGAATCATGGCCAGTTTGATCAGATCCGCAGCAGTTCCCTGAATCGGGGTGTTGACGGCAATCCTTTCTGCAAAGCCCCGGACATTGGCGTTCTGGCTGTTGATGTCCGGAAGCAGACGAATTCTGCCCAGAATCGTGCTGGTTTTCTGCGTCTGTCTGGCCAGTGCAATGGTTTGCTCGCTATAGTCCCAAACGCCCTGATACCTCTTGAAATACTGATCAATATAAGCTTTGGCCATTTTCTGGCTGATTCCCAGCTCCTTGGACAGGCTAAACGCCCCCATGCCGTAGAGGATACCAAAATTGATGATCTTGGCTTGCCGCCGAAGCTCTGGCGTCATCATGCTGGGAAGTCCCCCGAAGACCTCTGAGGCGGTTCTGGAATGAATATCTTCATCTTTTATAAACGCATCAATCAGCAATGGATCTTCTGAATAGTGCGCCAGAATCCGGAGTTCGATCTGGGAATAATCAGCGGATATCATAACCCAGCCCTTTTGCGGGATAAAGGCGCTGCGTATCTGCCGACCTTCTTCGGTGCGAATGGGGATGTTCTGAAGATTTGGATCCGAGCTGCTAAGCCTGCCTGTGGCGGTAACAGTCTGATTGTAAGAGGTGTGAATCCTGCCAGTATCTGTGTGAACCATATCCAAAAGCGCGTCTGTATAGGTGGATTTCAGCTTGAAAAGGGTTCGATGCCTCAAAACGAGATCCGGCAGCTCATGGTGGAAAGCAAGCTGTTTTAATACATCCACATCCGTTGAATAGCCTGTTTTCTTCTTCGTCTTTTTTTTGGTATCAAGTTTGAGTTTTTCAAACAGGATATGTCCAAGCTGCTGATGTGACTGGATATTGAAGGTTTCTCCGGCAGCCGCATAAATCCGGGTTTCGATGTCCGAGAGCTGGCTCTCAAAGGATTTGGACATAAGCCTCAGCCGATCGCAGTCCACACAGACCCCGCGCATCTCCATTCGCATCAGTACCCCGATCAGGGGGATTTCCACGCTTTCCAGAAGATTCGTCAGACCCAGGGATTCCAGTTTGGGGAGCAGAACATCTCTTGCCATCAGGGCAATGTCCGCATCTTCACAAGAATATTGTGTAGCCGATTCAATGGGAACCGTCTGAAATCCGGCATGAGCGCCTTTGCCGGTGACTTCCTGAAAGGTTATGGTTTTGTGGTTGAGGTGATCCAGGGCAATCTGATCCAGGCTGTGGGCCCGAAGCGAGGGGTTGATGAGATAAGAGGCCACCATATCGTCAAAAACAACCCCTTGCAGGCAAATGCCGTAGCGGGCCAGTACAATGGCGTCATATTTGATATTCTGACCAAGTTTGGGAATTGCGGGATTTTCCAGTATGGGCTTGATGGCGTTCAGAACTATATCAATACTCAGTTGGGCTGGCGCTTCCGGATAAACATGGCCAACCGGAACATAAAATGCGTGGTCGGCTTTTACGGAAAAAGACAGACCAACAAGCTTGGCCTTCATAGGGTCTATGGATGTGGTTTCGGTATCCAGGGAAAGTATTTGCGCGGCAGACAGGTTTAAAACCATTTGATTCAGCTCTTCACTGGACATCACAGCGGCGTAGTGTTTTCGGGTTAAGTCAGCAGGAACCGGGTACTCCTGTTGCAGTTGCCGAAATTCCAGGGTCTTGAACAGCTTAGCCAGTACTGCTTTGTCCGGGGGGCTTGCCTTGAAATCTTCCAGGCGAACTGACAGGGGGACATCGGTTTTAATGGTCACCAGGGACCGGCTGAGAAATGCCTGCTCCTTATAGGTGGACAGCTTCTGACGAACGGATTTTTTAGCGACTTCATCAATTCGCTCATAGACCTGCGCCATGCTTCCAAAAGTTTGAATCAGGGACAGCGCGGTTTTGGGGCCGATTCCCGGTACTCCGGGAACATTGTCGCTGGTATCTCCCGAAAGCCCCATCACATCAATGATCTGTCCTGGTTCCAATGTAAATGTCTTGCGGACTTCCTCCAGGTTCGTGACTTTATCCTTCATCGGATCCCATATCGAAACGGTATCTGTAACGAGCTGAACAAAATCCTTATCACCCGTGACCATGACCACCGAAAAGCCGGCCTTTTCCGCCTGGGCAGCCAGGGTTCCGATCAGATCATCTGCTTCAAAGCCCGGCAGTTCGATGACTGGAAGCCGGAAGCCTTCAGACACTTCCCGAATATAGGGAAGCTGAAGCCGCATGTCTTCCGGCATGGGCGGGCGAGTGGCCTTGTAGTCCTGGTACATTTCGTGCCTGAAGGTTTTTCCCTTGCTGTCAAAACACAGGGCAATGTATTCAGGGGACCAGTCATGAAGGAGTTTGATCAGCATTCGGGTGAACCCGAATATGGCGTTTGTTGGAAGTCCCGATGAAGTGGACAGCCCCTGAATGGCATGATAGGCCCGGTGAATGGTGGCGGTGGCGTCAATCAGGTATAACACGGGTTTGGCGGGCATGGAAGGTTTCCAATCATGGAAGTCTGATGGCCGCAAAAAAGATGCCAGGGTAAGTTGATGCATCTGAATAATTGTTATAGTCCGATGCTTTCCGCGATTCCAGACATGGCCTTCAGGCTTATGACTACAAAGTCCGAAAGGGGAATCCCAATGGTTTCACATTCCATGATGATATCGCGGCTGACAGACCGGGCGAAATGCGGGGTTTTCATGCGCTTGGTAACGGACTGTGGCTTGACGCTGGCGATTTTTTTGTCCGGATACACCATTGCTGTCGCCGCAATCATGCCGGTAATGGTTTCAGCGCAAGCCAGTGCATGATCGAAAACAGTGGTGCGTTCAAGGCCAAGTCCTTCGGCATTATGTTTTTGAATGGCATCGGCAATGGCCGGAGATATGCCATGATTCAGAAGAAGTTCTGCGCCTTCCCGGCCGTGCCGGGAAGGATCACCATCAGTGATTTCATAATCAATATCATGAAGCAGCCCAGCAATGGCCCACATTTCCGGGTTTTCGTCAAATCTTGGAGCCAGCTCCCGCATGATGGCTTCAGCGGCCATGCAGTGGAATACCAGTTTTTCATTTTTCAGGTGCGTTGTCAGCAGCAGAAAAGCATCTTCACGCGAAATGCCCGGTTCGGTATGGGTTGACATAATCATGCTCCTATATTAATTTACCGTGGAGTAAGGACGACAGGCCGGTCGCCCCTACTTTTAAACCACGAAACACACGAAAGACACGAAAGACACGAAAAAAAAGTTCTTCGCGCTTTGGGAAAGCACCATTGCAATGCACTCTTATCAGGACAACGATCAAACGAAGCTATCAGATGATATGAAAGAAAAGACCATTCTGTCTTCATATAAAGAAAAACGCCGTATAGCAAAAGAAATTCCTTGCTCCTGCTGCGGCAAGCATCCGCCGTTCTGCTGGAGATGCCGGTGCGGATTCTCCATCTGCCAGAACTGCATGGAGAAAAACTTCTGGGGAATGTCCTGTAATGGTATTACCTGGCAGTGTCCAGATTGCGGAGACCAAAACGGCTATGGAAACCAGTAGTGAAAAAATCCGATACATCTATCCTGTCAAGCCGCAGACATTACACCTGCCATCCGCGCCAATGGCGCCAACACAGCTTTCATCAAGGCAGAGTTTTCGATTTTCCCACTCTGAGTACTGGGGTTCAAGAACTTGATTTTCTGCATAGGGATACTGAATTTCTTCCTGGACAGCACTCATGCTGCCGTATCTGTCTGAACCCACAGGGGTCTTTGTTGTATCCAGCAGCCCGCAAACCCTGCATCCGCCATCAGCGCCAATAACGCCGATGCAACTGTCGTCACTGCAGAGCCTTCGGTTTTCCCAGTCAAGGTCTGTTTCAAGGGTGCCGAGGGTATTTTCGGGAGTGTCAGTCGTCATGTTGGAGTTCTTCTTTTCGGGTTTTGTCCGTTGACCCTTTTACGGTTTCGTCAATGGTACGATAAATGGACATAAAAGATTCGGAAAACCCGCTGGGAGAAATCCGTCCGGTTTCAATAAATTTGACAACAATTTCCTTTGTTGTTTTCAAGATATGTTCATCCATAGAACTCATGATGATATGCACCTGTAATAAAAAACGGCTGAATAATGAATTGGGTTTGGCTCGATGGTTGTTTATGACTGGATACAACGAAATCCGTTTAATGAGTAAAGCATTGCATTGAATGGCTTTAATCCTTTTTCCTCATCAGTCATCAAGGAGTTGGAGTTGGAGTTGGAGTTGGTGTCGGTGTCGGTGTCGGTGTCGGTGTCGGGGTTGGGGTTGGTGTCGGCGTTGGGGTTGGGGACTGATTCACAAGAATTGTTGTTGATGCGGATTCGCCACTTTCAATACTGACCTGGACGATATCCATGCCAGCAGTGGAACCGGACTTATATATGGCAGTTGCGTTTCCAGAAACATCCGTTATGTTGTCCACAATCGTAAGCGTACTTCCAGAGATATTTCGTGAGATTACAAAAATAACTGGATAACCGGAAACAGGGTTAGATGAAGTTCCTGTAGCTTCAGTAGTTCCAGTTGTGGTTCCGGTCGTTTTCGTATCAATCAGGGTGGCGGTAATCAAACTGTACTCACCGGGAAGCACTGTGGTTGTACTGGCTGCAATGGTTAGTTGTAAGTATTTTGCGTCAATATTTTTTGTGGAATCGCAGCCTACAGCGGCAACGATCATCAGATAACAAAGGCAAAACATGTAATAATGCTTTTTAACCATTCGATTTCTCCATAATAAATTGTGATTTTGATGCCGCTTATGCTTCAAATACAGAAGTTTTTTCATATATGGTTCAAAACAGAACCATCTGTCAAGTATGAATTTGCCGAACAATTGCAACAGTTATAATCTGCGTTGTTCTTTCTAATCCGCTCAATAAAAAAGGCAGTGGAATTTATGCGAAGTTTTGCAGCTTATGATATTTTTCAGCGAAACGCGGCTATAAATGGCAGCCGGAAGCGCACTGGCCTGTAACAGCATCACCCTTTCAGATTTTCCGCTGCAGGTGAATGCTCTGGCAGGGAATGCAACAGTGGGGAATCGAAAAAGGGAAAGCGTTGCGATCCTGTCATACTTCGGAATCTCGCTGGTTTCCAAAACAGCCAGATTGGAAACCAGCGAAAAAGCCATGGTGATGGCCATTTAAAGAATACTCTCTGAATGTAGGCCACCAATGACAGGCATAGGGCCTTCCATTCGTGCGATGAAATTGTTCCGCAGTGGGCTATGGTGTTTTGCTTGTGGCAGGTGCGAGTGCAGGTGCTGGCGCATCTGCTGGTGCTGGTGCTGGCGCTGGCGCAGTTGCTGGTGGTGCAGTTACTGGTGCCGGCGCAGTTGCTGGTGGTGGTGCAGTTACTGGTGCAGTTGCAGTTGCTGGCGCAGATGCGGGTGCGGGTGCGGGTGCAGGTGCAGTTTCGACGACAAAGCGATCTTTGTTGGCTGCCCAAAATTTAGTGCCGATACCCTGAACGTTTACGATATCTTCCGCTCGTTTAAAAGGACCATTGGCCTTTCGGTATTCTATAATTTTTTCAGCCAGTTTGGGGCCAATTCCCTTTACCTGTTCTAACTCCTCCGCTGTAGCGGTGTTCAGATTTACGACAGCGGTGTTAATTTTGGTTTTTTTCATCCCCTTGTCCTGAGCTCCTGCTACCGCTACCATCATGAACCCAACAGCCACCAGTACCACCATTGTCAAACTTACATGCATTCTTTTCATGGTTCCACCCCTTGTTTTTGGTGTTTCCAACATTGCGTTGCCGGTATGGCATCCATTCATACAACATCGGATAATTTAAAAAAACTACTCCATGCTATGCCATGTTTATGATTAATGTCAACCAAATTAATTCACTGCGAATTTGTTCTGAAATCAATAGGTTCCCTCTGTACCCCACTTTTTGCTTCTTTTCCTGCCAGGTCTGTGACGGAGTTTGGCCTTGAATATAATAAGTAAACAGTATAAGATGCGAACAGTTGTATTTTTCTTTTTTGAAGTTATGACAGCACGGGTATGCCGTGTCAGGGGAGATGGGTGGGAATGAAACAGCAATACACTATTCTAAAAAATCATGATAATAGCCGGTTGATTATTCAAGAAAAAGGTGAACTGGACAAGGATATCTTCACGCTGCTATGCGAGGAAAGCTATGATGATGCAGTGATTTCCAGTGCCGTTGCAACGGACAGAGAAAAGGTCATCGCAGTTCTCAGAACCAAAAACATGTACCCCCCCAGGGGGCATGCCGAAAAGATTGCAGATATGGTGATTGATTTTTATACGGCCAATAAATCCGAACCCGTGGATATTTCCATTGATGAGCCGACAGTGTCATCCAAGGAGATACTGACTGAGGTATTCATGGGTATTGAGGAAGATGCTGAAATTATTGATGAACTGCTCGAAGAAGACTTCGATGGGGACAGTGATGATTCAGATGGAATCAAGATTGATTCTTCCATCAAGATTGTCGATGAAGATGCTGCTGATATCGAAGATGAATTGTAGTGGATGATGAAGTCTGGAAATTTTTCATGGTAAGTTACCGTAACCGAAAAGCCCAGAAAGGAGTGAAATTTCTATGGATGTAACGCGAAGGGATTTTATTAAAATTACCGGCGCCACGGCTGCAGGTCTTGCAGTCAGTGGTGGTCATGGTTTTGATCTGTCACCGGTCAAAGCCCATGCTCAAATGCTGAAGACCAAGTACGCCAAAGAAACCACCACGATCTGCTGTTACTGCGCGGTGGGCTGCGGGGCCATTGTACATACCAGTAAAAAAGGGGACGGACGGGTCATCAACATCGAAGGTGATCCGGACCACGTCATTAACCGGGGAGCATTATGCTCCAAAGGGGCCGCGCTGGCCGGGTTGGTTGAAAACGAGAACCGGCTTCTTAACCCCATGTATCGTGCGCCTTATGCGACAAAATGGCAGGAAGTTACCTGGGAATGGGCCATTGACCGCATTGCCAGACGTGTCAAGGCCACGCGGGACGCATCGTTTACAGAAGCCAATGCCTCAGGGCAGACCGTCAACCGTACCACGGCCATTGCCTCTGTCGGAAGCGCCGCCATGGATAATGAGGAATGCTGGATTTATCAAGCCATGCTGCGTTCCCTGGGGCTGGTCTATATCGAGCATCAGGCCAGAATCTGACATAGCGCAACTGTTGCGGCTCTGGCAGAGTCGTTCGGACGCGGTGCAATGACTAACCACTGGATTGACCTTAAAAATAGCGACTGCATCCTGATCATGGGAAGCAATGCTGCGGAAAACCATCCCATATCCTTCAAATGGGTGACTGAAGCCCAGAGAAACGGCGCCAAGGTCATCAATGTTGACCCCAGGTTTACCAGAACATCCTCAAAAGCGGATATCTATGCGCCGCTTCGCTCCGGAACCGATATCGCTTTTCTGGGCGGGATGATCAAATACATTCTGGATAACAAGCTGATTGGCGAAGAATATGTTCTGAACTACACTAATGCCGCTTTTCTGGTAAACAAGGATTTTTCATTCAACGACGGTCTGTTTTCCGGCTGGGACTCCAAAATCAAGAAATACGACAAGGCGACCTGGACATTTCAACTGGATGAAAAAGGGGCGCCCTTAAGGGATTTGACCCTGAAGAACAGTCAGTGTGTCATCAATCTTTTGAAAAAACATTATGACCGCTATGACCTCAAGCTGGTTTCCAAAATTACTGGCACCACGGAAGCTGATCTGCTGGAAGTTTATAAAACCTACGCAGCCACCGGCGCCAATAACAAGGCTGGAACAGTCATGTATGCCATGGGCTGGACCCAACATACAGTGGGCGTTCAGAATATTCGTACCATGTCCATCATTCAGCTCCTTCTGGGGAACATGGGCATTGCCGGCGGCGGTGTAAATGCGTTAAGGGGGGAATCCAATGTGCAGGGATCCACGGACCAGGCTCTGCTGTTTAATATCTGGCCCGGCTATATCCCCGCCCCGAGTGGGAAAATGGCAAAACTGGATGATATGCTAAAGCGCAGAGCCCAGAGCAAGGATCCGCTCAGCCTCAACTGGTGGCAGAACGAACCGAAATATATTGTCAGCCTTTTAAAATCTTTTTTTGGAGACAAGGCTTCTGCTGAAAACGAATTCGGCTATCCCTGGATGCCCAAGCTGGATGAAGGCAAGCCTTATTCCTGGCTGGATATCTTTGATGAGATGTTCAAAGGCAGCATCAAGGGTTTTTTTGCCTGGGGCATGAATCCGGCATGCAGCGGCTCCAATGCTGGAAAAGTACGCAAAGCCCTGGCCAATCTCGAATGGATGGTAAATGTCAATCTCTTTGACAATGAAACTGGTTCTTTCTGGCAGGGTCCCGAGATGATTCCTGAGAATGTGGCCACGGAAGTCTTTATGCTTCCCGCCTGTGTATCGGTTGAAAAGGAAGGCAGCATTTCCAACAGCGGGCGCTGGATGCAGTGGCGGTACGCAGGTCCCAAGCCTCTTGGGAACAGCTTGCCGGATGGCGACATTATAATGGAACTCGGTTTGAAGCTGAAGGAGCTTTACAAGGAAAGCGGCGTATTCCCGGATCCGATTCTGAATCTGAAGTGGGACTACATGACAGACCACAAGTTTGACCCTCATAAGGTGGCCAAACAGATCAACGGGTTTTTTGTCAAGGATGTCAAAGTCGGCGACCAGGAATTCAAGATGGGATCTCAGGTGCCAAGTTTTGCATTTCTTCAAAACGATGGGTCCACATCTTGCGGCAACTGGATTTACTCCGGCAGCTATACGGACAAAGGAAACATGGCGGCCCGCAAAAAGCAGGAGGATGCGCCAAACAAAATCGGTCTGTATCCGGAGTTCGCTTGGGCATGGCCGGTTAATCGCAGAATTATTTATAACCGGGCATCTGTAGATCCCAAGGGACAGCCTTATGACGAAAAACGCTGGGTCATCCAATGGAAGGACGGTAAATGGATCGGAGATGTTCCTGACGGACCTGCGCCGCCGCTGATCGGCGCTGATGGCCAGCCTGATCCCAAAGCCAAGCATCCGTTTATTATGACCGTTCATGGTTTTGGTCAGATTTTTGGACCTGGATTGCTTGACGGACCCTTTCCGGAACATTACGAGCCAATGGAATGCCCGGTGGAAAAGAACTTCATGAGTTCTCAGTTTACCAGCCCCACGGCAGCGGTTTACGGCACCAGCGCTGATACCTTCGCAACCTGCGATCCCAGATTCCCTTATGTGGGAACGACCTACCGGGTATCCGAACACTGGCAGACCGGTCTTCTTACCCGTCCTCAGCCCTGGCTCATGGAACTTGCGCCTCAGATGTTTGTGGAGATGAGTGAGGAGCTTGGCGCTCTTAAAGGCATTAAGAATGGCGAGCGGGTCAAGGTGTCTTCGGCGCGCGGATCACTGGAATGTACAGCGGTTGTTACCAAACGGTTCAAGCCGATGAAGATTGCCGGAACCGTTGTTCATCAGGTGGGGATGCCGTATAATTATGGGTGGCGATGGCCGGCCAGCGGCAAGGAGGAAAGCGCAAATTTGCTTACCCCATCCGCGGGTGATCCCAATACCCGAATTCCGGAAACCAAAGCCTTTATGGTCAATGTAACCAAACTATAACCGGAGGTGGATCCCATGAGTAAGGTATTTTTTGTAGATACGACAAGTTGTACCGCCTGCCGGGGTTGTCAGGTGGCTTGCAAGCAGTGGCATAACCTTCCTGCGGAAATGACCACCAACAGGGGGACGAATGAAAATCCGCCGGATCTGTCTTTTGACACCTACAAGGTCGTCCGTATGCGGGAAGAAGTCATCAATAAAAAGCTCAATTGGCTGTTTTTTCCGGAACAGTGTCGGCACTGTATTTCGCCGCCATGTCTGGATACTGCCGGCGATACCAGAGCTGTGTACAAGGATGATGTTACCGGGGCGGTCATTTATACTGCAGAAACCCGGTTTCTGAATGCTGATGATATTATCTCGTCTTGTCCGTACAATATTCCCCGAAAATCTGCAGATGGAACCCTGGCCAAATGCGATATGTGCAATGACCGGGTTCACAACGGGCTGATTCCGTCCTGTGTGCAGACATGTCCCACTGGCGCCATGAATTTTGGGGATGAAAAAGAGATGAAGGTCCTTGCCGCAAAGCGCCTGGCCGAGGTAAAGGCTAAGTATCCGGAGGCAAAACTTCTGGATGCGGAAGATGTTCGGGTCATTTATCTGACTTTGTATGATCCCAAGCTGTATTTTAAATATGCCGTGGCGTCATCTTCGGATGTAAATCTGACGAGACACCTAGCCTTGAAGAAGATGTTCAGACCGCTGACGGACATTGCTTCACGGGTGCTTCAGGCGTAGCAATTGCCAATTTATGGATGGAGATGAGACGGGGTGATTCAAATCTTTTCGATTGGAATCACCCCGTTATCATAAGTAATGGCGGAATGCCGGCATATCGGCATTATTTTTTTTGAATTATGGCGGGTTCATGTAAAGGAAATTACTGATCATGTCCGATGCTGATGCTGATGCAGCCAAAGAGCGGATTAGAAAGGCATGCCGGGAAGTAACGGCTGCTCGTCCGGTCTATACGGAAATCCTGAAATTCTACGAAGCCGTGTTTCTGGCTCAGGAAGAGTCCAAAAACCATACCAATGTTATGCAGATTGACATTCCTGAAGACATTCTGGCGATGAAACTCGCGGAGAAATTCCCGCTGGTGGCTGCGGCGGATTTTGAAATTGATATTGCCGCCTCAACCCATCTCCTGGAAGAACTCTTTCAAATCGCCAATGCATCCGCATCCGCCGATTTGAAAGAGGCCGCACGGCTAATTTCCGAATCCCTTGGGTCCGGGTCCATGAACCCTAAGGATATCTTTGATCTGGCATTGGGTAAGGACACCTCCGATAAAATCCCACCAGGGGTGTCCGTGGACATGGCCATGCTTTTTGGCTACAACAGTATTCGGCCTTCCCTGCGGTTATGTTCAGAGCATCTTTCGGCTTCACTGAATGCGGAGGAGCCGTGGAGAACCGGTTATTGCCCGATTTGCGGCAGCAGTCCGGGCCTTTCCATGTTGAAAGGGGACGGAGAGCGCTCATACATCTGCAGTTTCTGCTGGCACGAATGGCTGACTCCCCGGATTTATTGTCCGTTCTGCGACAACACGGACAGCAGCCAGTTGCATTATTTTTTCAGCGACGAAGAACCCGAATACCGGGTGGATGGCTGTGACCGGTGCAGCCGCTACATCAAGACCATTGATCTTCGCAAAACCAGCAGGACGATTGTGCCGGTCGTGGAAGCGATTGCAACACTTCATCTGGACCTGAAAGCCGGGGCAGGTAATGGGACGCAGTAAGGTTTTTATGTTTCTGAAGTAAAGGTTTTATCAGAGGTAACACTGCGAACGGGCATAATCTTTCACCGTAGAGCCGGCATCCTGCCGGCTGCATCAGTCTGGTCGGCAGGATCGATCCTGGGCTGATGAAAATGAGCGGCAAATCGCCTCTGGGATCGCCGCACCCCAGTGCGGCAATTATGACGACGAAAGCGAAGTGGGCCGCACTGGGGTGCGGCGATCCCAGGAGGATAAGCGAAACAAAAATGGGATCAGCTTTTAACTAAAATATATGGCGATTTTCATCAGCCCAGATCGATCCCATGCCATAAGAGACAAACCTTGAAAGAGTACGCCCACTTACTAAGGATAGGATAAGACAATCATGAGTACCCACTCCCTCTGCAAACCACGCCAGTCTGTTTTTGCTGCTGACAGAAGAGCCACCGTTTTAAGCCTTGATACTTTTCTTAAAGGACATGTCAACGGTCCTGAGTTTTTCGAGGAGAACTTCTTCACCAACGGTATGCTCACATTGATAGATCGTGCGTTCCGCCATTTGGGTGGCTCCGGTGTAGGTTCGTCGGTCTTCCAGCTTTCACAGGCGATGGGAGGTGGTAAGACTCACAGCATGATTGCGCTGGGATTGTTGGCGCGTGATCCGGAATTGCGAAAAAAAATCCTCGGCGAGAAAGACCAAACTCCGAGGCTCGGTCGCTGCCGTGTTGTCGGCTTCAATGGAAGAAACACTGATGCAGCAGGCGGAATCTGGGGATCGATTGCAGAGCAACTTGGCAAAGCCGAGCAATTTGCCCGCTATGTTTCACCGCTCCTCAATGCACCTGGACCAGAAGCCTGGAAGCAGTTGCTCGGCGGTGAGCCGCTTGTTCTTTTCCTCGATGAACTCCCTACCTATCTGGAATACGCCGTCGCTGTTCCGGTTGGGAATGCCGATCTGGGTGTTGTGACGACCACAGCTCTGGCAAACCTCTTTATAGCGGTTGCCGAGATGGACAAGGTGTGCCTTGTTCTGTCCGATCTGGCAGGAACGAATTTCAGCATCGGCCAAGCCAACCTTGAGGCTGCATTCAACCGGGCAATACAAGGAATCACGTCAGAATCCAGGCGAATCGCCGTCCCGATCACTCCGGTCAATCCTAACGGTGATGAACTCTACCACATACTGCGCAAGCGCCTTTTCGAGCATGTTGCGCCAGATGCGGAGATCATCAAAGTGGCTGCGGCTTACCGCGATGCGCTTCGTGAGGCAAACAGGATGAACCTGACCACCACCCTGCCGGAAGCGCTTTATACCCGCGTTATTGATGCCTATCCGTTCCATCCGGACCTTCGGGAACTTGTGGGCAAGTTCAAGGAAAACGAAGGATTCCAGCAAACCCGTGGTGTCATCCGTCTCATGCAAATGGTGGTATCCAACCTTTGGAATTCGGAGAAAGCGGCGGATATCGACTTGATTCACCCTTACGATATCGATCTGAATCTGGATGAAATCGCTTCCGAGATCCGCACAATCAATCCATCGCTCAGTGAAGCTATCGCCCACGATATTGCTCACAGTGGCGATGCTGAGGTTGAGCAAATTGATGTCGGCAACGGAAATTCCGACGCTTCGGATGCTGCAAGACTCATCCTTGTCGCCTCGCTTTCAACAACACCCGGCGCTATTCACGGACTTAGGGAATATCAACTTGTTGATTGTCTCCAACGCCCCGGCCGCGATCTCTCCACTTTCAAGGCCAACGTCATAGACAAACTGGCGACCCGAGCCTGGTATCTCCACAATTCTGCTGATGGACGCCTTTTTTTCAAAAACCAGCAAAATCTCGCTGCAAAGCTGCGTTCAACTGCTCTGGCGCTTCACACAGAAACAGTGGATCGCATGCTCCGGAAGCATTTGGAAGAATATTTTTCCGCATCACTTCGAGATTGCTACCAGGTTGTAAAAGTCCTGCCTCCGCCTGATGAAGTTCATATCGAGCAGGAAAAGACCACACTAGTGATCGTTCGACCGGGAGGACAAGCAAATCAGTTGCCCATTTCCGCTGACTGGCAGGCGTGGTGGAGCCAGCAGCAATACAAGAATCGCAGCCTCTTCCTCACTGGCTCGCGGGATACCTTTCAGAAAGTACTTGATTCGGCCAGGCAGACTCGCGCTCTGCAAAGTATCGAAGAAGAACTAAAGGCGGAGGGTACGCCGTCCGGTGATCCTCAATGGCGGGCGCTCGACGCTCTGAGCGACCGAGTGGGCCTGCAATTCACCTCGGCGCTGAAGGAAGCTTTCGACCAGATTGTCTATCCTTCCATCAACTCAGCTTTGCGGGCGACTGGCATCAATCTTGCTTTCGCAGGCAATCAGAGTGGCGAAGCAACCATTCGCAAGACCCTTGAAGGAGCGCAGAAATTCACAATCCAGCTCGAAGATGACAGTTTCCGCAACCGTGCTGAGGCGCGCCTTTTCGGTTCGCCGGAGACCAAAGTCGTCCTGTGGTCCGACTTCAAGCGGGCTGCTGCGGTCAATACCAACTGGCCGCTCCACACGATTTCCGCCCTTGATGATCTCAAGGCCGAGTGCCTCCTTCGCGGACTTTGGCGTGAAGAAGGAAATCACATCCGGCGTGGTCCGTTTCCTCCGTCCGTTCCCGATGTTTCCATCCGCGAACTACCTATACTGGAAGATGGTGATGGCCCCACCTTCCTGAAAGTCGAGCCTCTTCATGCACCTTCCCTCGTTTATGAAACGGGAGATGCCAATCCGACTATCGCTTCCAGTCCCGTGCCTACACCGGCCCGCTTTGAAGCTACCGGCTTGCGATACAGTTTTCTTGCCATCGATCCTGCCGATCCAGGCCGCGTCAGTGCGGTGAAGGAATGGACCGCGAAGATCAGACTTAAACACCAGTTGCACCACCGGGGTGACCATTACGAGGTAGAGTTGCTTGCACTGCCAAAGGCCAATGGGATCAACATTCGCTATACCACGGACGGCTCCTCGCCTGCTGGCGCCGGTTTTGCCACATACAATGGGCCATTTCGTGTTTCAGATAATTGTCGTGTTGTATGCGCCAAGGCCGTGGCCTCCGCTTACGGGCTTAATTCCGAGATTGTCCGCATCCCGATTCCACAGAAGGGACACGAAGAGCGCACGCTGAATCCGGAGATTCCCGCCAGTTGGAATCAGCAGACGAAGTGCGATGACTCCGGGGCCGCCTGGGATTTCATTCAGCGATTGGAAAATGCCGCAGGTGTTGCCGTCTATGACATCAGCCTCACGGCCGAGAGCAGCGATGGTCGGCAGAACGTGGAATACTCCGGTGCTATAGAAGGCGGCTACGATGGCGCCGCCCTGAAATCCGTAGCGGAGAAACTTCAGGAAATCGTCAGCGGCGTAAGCTTGCGGATGACCATTGGCTCCCTTTTGTTTCCCACTGGGCAGGCGCTTCTTGACTGGCTCAGGGCCACCAGTCAGCCATTCGACATCGCAAAAGTGACCCAATAAGCCATGCGCCGCGCCACTTCATCTTTAACCCGTAAAGTCGTCGGTCTTGGCTTTCTGCCGGAGGAAGCCCGCCACGGCTTTCTTATCGATATTCCCAAGGGCAGCGGGGGCAATGATATCATCACGATCACCGAGTATCGGGGAAATGATCTCGACAGCCTGGGAGTCCGCTCTGTGGATACTCCGTCATCTGACGATCCAGCGCTGCGTGTCATAATCAATCGCACCCGCTGGCTCGCCCTCGCACCGGCGTTCTGGGAAGAGGCCAATCGCCGTCTTTGCGCTAACGGTCTTCCCGCCGCCAAGTTTCAGAAGAATCCCGGAAAACCGGTGCCGGTACATCCTTCGCTCGGCAAGGAACTCTGCATTCTTTGCTGGGCCGTTGAGGAGGCTTCGCCCGACGACATCCCAAATGCCCTGCGCAACTGGGAGGCGCTGGCTCCCGAAGAGCGATGGTGGCTCTATACCATGACAGTGGCCACCACCGGTCAGGCTATGCAAAAAGGTCTCGGCTGGCGTAAAGCGCTCCGGGCCGCCATTGCCGACAATCCATTCGTCAAAGGCGAGGGGTTGTCGTCCAAGGCGCGGCGCGAATTGCTAAGTCATTCTCAACAATCGTTGCCCCTGTAGAGGTTATGTAATGTTCAAGCCGGTATTCACTATAACCGAGACAATACTGAAAAATCTCACCACCATTGCGTCATCCGTGGTTACTGTGGAAAATGCGCCTCTTATTCCCAAGTGGGAAGTATCCATCCGACAGGAAGCGCTGCTTCGCAATGCACACGCATCCACGGCAATCGAGGGAAATCCGTTGACACTGGATCAGGTCAGCCAGCTTGCCGCCGGCAGAAACATAATGGTTCAAAGAAAGGCCAAGGCCGAGGTGCTGAACTATCTCAAAGTACTCCAGGATATTCCCCGCATGGCGCGCGATTCCATATCCGAACGAACTATTTGCATGATTCACCGGGAGCTGATGCAGGATGTCCTTGACAATCCTGCTGAATGTGGGATGTACCGGGCTATCCAGGTTGTTGTGGGCAACCGGCTTACCGGAGTGGTTTCTTTCCGCCCGCCTTCTCCGCGGGAAATCCCAAAACTTATGGAAGAGTTTGCCGCCTGGCACAATGCGCCTGCCGCCGACCGCAACTCCGTGCTTGAAGCGGGGATATGCCATTATGAGTTTGTCAGGATACATCCTTTTGTTGACGGCAACGGCAGAACGGAAAGAACCCTTGCAAGTCTGGTGCTTTTCAGGAGGGGATTCGAT
>Ga0194044_10000418_pt1 | contig 21141 bp, 13 predicted proteins | sample JunL4417m_MetaG_FD_155460 | JGI IMG/M metagenome (GOLD analysis project Ga0194044, IMG submission 155460) | Anoxic zone freshwater microbial communities from boreal shield lake in IISD Experimental Lakes Area, Ontario, Canada - Jun2016-L442-17m | ecosystem: Environmental > Aquatic > Freshwater...
TGGGTGGGTTTTGGACACGATAGCCAGATCTTCCGGCAGAAGCTGTGTTCCCGTCCGACCAGGAATCACATAGGGAATAACCTGGGTATCGGGAAATGCCGTGGCCACAGGTTCCACATATTCCTTTCGAATTTCAAGAGAGCTTGGGCCGTTGTAATAGGGATCGACCAGCAGCAGGGCATCCACACCAAGGCCCACAGCATGGCGGGAGGCTTCGATGGCTTCCTGGGTGTTGTTGCTGCCGGTGCCTGCAATGCAAAGACATTTTCCTTTTGAAGCGGATGCAATCATCTGCGTTACCTGATTATGCTCTTTCCAGCTCAACGCAGGGCTTTCCCCTGTAGTACCAGCAGCCAGAATGCCGCTAACGCCACTATGTATCTGGAAACTTATCAATTTTTCAATGCCTTCGACATCCACCATTTCCCCGCTAAAAGGGGTGATCATGGCAGTATAACAACCGATTTTCATATAACCTCCGTTATTGAATTGTGAATTACGAATTATGAAAAGTACAGCACCCTGCTTTTGGCACCCTGTACCTGGGCTGATGAAAATCACCATATATTTTAGTTAAAAGCTGATCCCATTTTTGTTTCGCTTATCCTCCTGGGATCGCCGCACCCCAATGCGGCCCACTTCGCTTTTGCCGTCATAATTGCCGCACAGGGGTGCGGCGATCCCAGAGGCGATTTGCCTCTCATTTTCATCAGCCCACCCTGTACCTGGATTCATTTTAACAATCATGTGTTTTCACTGATCATTTCCATCAGATACTCGCCGTAACCGTTTTTCATCATATCCGATGCCAGGTTTTTAACCTGTTCTCGGGAAATATATCCCAAACGATAGGCGATTTCCTCAATACAGGAGATTCTCAGTCCCTGCCGGTCCTGAATAGCTTCAACGTAGCTTGCCGCCTGCTGCAGCGCTTCATGGGTTCCGGTGTCTAACCAGGCAAACCCCCTTCCCAACAGCTCTACCCTAAGATCACCGCGGCGGAGATACGCCAGATTGACATCAGTGATTTCCAACTCGCCCCTGGCTGAAGGCTTCAGGTTTTCGGCGATTTGCACCACATCATTGTCGTAGATATAAAGCCCGGGAACAGCATAATTGGACTTGGGTTTTTTAGGTTTTTCCTCAATGCCAATCACTGTGCCGTTATTGTCAAATTCAACCACACCGTAGCGCTCCGGATCTTTGACCAGATACCCAAATACAAGGCCGCCTCTTGTCGGCTTTACCGCCCGTCTCAAGATTTCTGAAAGATTATGACCGTAAAATATATTGTCTCCCAAAATCAGGCATACCGAATCATTCCCAATAAAGGATTTGCCAATGATAAACGCCTGAGCCAGTCCTTCGGGTTTAGGTTGCTCCGAATATGATATGGAAATTCCAATTTGGGAGCCATCTCCCAGAAGCCGCTTAAATTGCGGCAGGTCCTCCGTCGTCGAGATCAGCAAAATGTCCCGGATACCTGCCAGCATCAGCACCGACAGGGGATAGTAAATCATGGGTTTGTCATAAACCGGGAGCAATTGTTTGCTGACCACCCGGGTTATGGGATAAAGCCTGGTACCGGAACCACCGGCGAGAACAATGCCTTTTATCATGGATCAACTCCAAATAAGTAAGGGTTCAAGGATGAGCCTTCCGCATTTTGTCTTCAGTCTGTAAACCTTTCTTCTACGATTCTGCTGATCGCGTGTCAAGCATAAAGCCGCGATGCCCAGGAACAGATGCTTTGTAGCACATCCCGTCGCCATACAGGTGATACTGCTCAACCGATGCCGGAACCACGACAGATACTCCTTTGAAAAGGTGAATCGGATCATCGCCAGGACCGCTGTCCAGTATAAGCTGTCCCTCTGTGCATAACAGAATTTCTGCGGATCGTTTTCCATGACTGATCCAGTATGATTTCGGAAAAACGGATATCACGGAAAGACTGAACTCCTCGGCCGGCGTGTCGTAAACCCATTCAACATCGCTGCACTTTCGGGGCGAAATCACAGACAGCGCCTGCTCCTTAAAGGTTAAAATATTTAACAGTTCCGGAACATCAAGGTGTTTTTGTGTAAGACCGCCACGCAGCACATTATCCGAATTGGCCATCAGTTCGATGCCAACTCCCTCAAGATATGCATGGGGTTCTCCGGAAGCCAGGTAAAGAGCCTGCCCTGGTTCCAGACAAAACAGGTTAAAGAGCGCAGGAAACAGCACGCCAATATCCTCTGGATATTCTGCATGCAACTGCTGTATCCACTGAAACACCGGATCTGCCAAAATATCTCTTGGCGCTTTAACAGATTTGGCATGAGAAACAGCCGAACTTATAGCCGCCATTTTCTTTTTCGGCGGCATCGTCAGCAGGGATTGAAACAGATGTTTTAATCCTTGCGAATTCGGCTGGCTTTCTACAAGGGCAATCTCATCTTCAAGCACATCCCTGCAAAGACAGCCAAGATACTTTACAATTTCCGAAATTTTGCGAAAACCGTTCATTCCCCAAAAACGGGTCAGTGCACATAAGCATTCGGGTTTGTGGTTATCATCCTTATAATTTCGATTTGAAGACATCAGGGGAATCCCCAGTCGATTCTCTCGCTCAAAGCCTTCTTTGGCCTGATGCGCATTCGGATGAGCCTGAATGGAAAGCGGCTTTGCCGCAGCCAGCACCTTGAATAGGTAGGGAAGCTTTCCGCCAAATTTCTCTGCAACCTCCTTTCCCAGCACATCTGCTGGATTCGCTTCAATCACCTGAAGCAGCGACTCCCATTTGCCATCATGGTAAGCTTGCGACGGAGCCTTGGGGTGCGCCCCCATCCACAGCTCGGCCTGAGGTTTGCCTGTGGCAGGCTGTCCCAGCAGTTCCGGAATGGCCGTCAGAGATCCCCATGCATAGTCCTGAACCGTGTTCTTCAGGATTCCAACAGTTTTCATTTATCACCTTTCATCTTTACTTATCATTATCAGATTGTTATATTCAAACTTGAAAATCCGGAAAGTTGAAAGCATTTCGTGGCGAATCGTTTGTGCTTTCAGCATTTCGTGGCAAATCATTTGTATTTTGATCTTTGGAGATTTTTTGTATTTAGTCAATGGTTTTTTATGACACTTAGAATCAATGAAATATTTTACAGCATCCAGGGGGAATCCCTGTATGCCGGACTCCCCTGTGTATTCATCCGCCTGACGGGATGCAATCTGCGGTGTGTCTATTGCGATACCCGGTATGCTTATCACGAAGGCATGGATATGACGATGTCCGAGATACTCGGACAGATTGCATCTTATCCAACCGAAGCTCTGGTTGAGATTACCGGTGGAGAGCCTTTGTTTCAGGAAGCAACCCCTGCTCTGGTCAAGCACCTTCTGGATCAAGGCCGCACAGTTTTAATGGAAACCAATGGAAGCCTCAATATTTCCAGGATCGACAGCCGCTGCATCCGGATCATGGATGTCAAATGCCCGTCCAGCCTGATGCACTTGCACAATGATCCAGATAATCTTCAGCGGATAAAGCCCCATGATCAGATCAAATTCGTTATCGAAGCTCAAGCTGATTATGTCTATGCCCTGAATATTCTGAAACAGCTTCCGCCTGATTTTCCAAGATCCAGCATACTGTTTTCCCCGGCTTTTGGATCCTTATCCCCAAACCTTCTGGCAAAGTGGATTTTGCAGGATGGACTTGGTGTCAGGCTTCATCTTCAGCTTCACAAGCTGATATGGCCGAATACGGAAAGAGGCGTATAACAACAAATGAAACTTTGGGTATCCTTCATGTTCCGGTTCATATTTTCCAAGGGTTCACAGTTCTTATTGATCCCAAAGGGATTCTATCTCAGAGAAGCTCTCTGGGTAGATGGTGGTAGAGTTCCGGTTATTTTTTTTCTGCTGCAGTGATATTATTCATATTGATCACAATTTCATTATTGCCGATCAGTCCCAGCTCTTGCCTTGCAATGGATTCAATATATAGTGGATCTTTTTTTAACCTTTCAATTTCATTAAAGAGCTGCAGATTTTTCCGTTTGAGTTCGACATTGACACTCACCAGGGTCTGGCGTTCAATTTTGATCAACTGGAGACTGGAAATACCTTTGTCGCCCACTATTATCGAAAAAAACAAAACTACAATCCCCATGACCGCAAGGACCATGGCGATATTTTGTGCGGCGCCGGGATGGTTATCTAAAGATTTCATATTGTTTTCCATAAAATGGTTCAGAGTGTTAAATGGTTCAAGGGTTAAATCGATACTTCAAGAAGCGGTTTCCTTTGGCAACAGATAGATAAGCACCATCGTCAGAACTGGAAGAATGGCGATTACATTCAGTACTGGTGCAATTGAGAACATGTCCGCCAGTTTTCCGGTTATCGGAGTCATGACGCCGCCTGTTCCCAGGGCGAATCCCATCATCAGGCTGGATGCCATGGATTTCCCCTTTGGCGCCAGTTTCTGGGCCATTGCAACACCAAGAGGGAGCGTTGCCAATGCAAAAGCACCGGTTATGAAGGTGTTAAGATAAAGCCAGTTTCCGGGCACATTCAACATCACATATATGGCAGGTGTGGTCATCAGATGCGCCCAATAAAACACCGGCTTGAATCCGATGCGATCCGACAAATAACCTGCGATAAGACCGCTAAATGCTCCAGCAATGGTAAAAAGTGAGACAACCGCACCGATGGAAATCAGGGAATGCCCCTGCCTGGCGTAATGCACCGGCAGATAGGTAAGAAGCGACTGACTGACAAATGCCCGTGACGCCATGATGAGCCAGATCAGAATAATCGGTTTCCAGACCGTTCCGAACACTTCCCTAATGGATCCAATCAGCCCGAAATCTTTTAACCCTTCACATTCGGGAACCGGAACCGTAAAATACAGATACACCATTACCATCAGCCCCAGAATCATGGTAATTGGCGTTGATTCCAAACCGTATGTCGCCACAAACCAGGCAATAAACATGGGGCCTACGCCAAATGCCAGGGTGCCTCCCATGTTGAACACCGAAATGGAAAAGCCTATATTCCGGCCTGAATAGGTAGAAATCATGCCGGCAACCGTTGGATGAAACATGGAAGAGCCAATGGAGCCGACAGAAACCAGCATGACAAGCACCCAGAACGTGGGTGCGACACCAACCATGGAAATCATGGTGATAACCAGAAAAGGGCCTCCAAGAATAAACAATCGTGTCCTGTAATGATCCGCTATATATCCGACAGGCGGCTGAACAACAAATGCCAGAAACCGGCTGATTCCGGTGATGATTCCCACCTGGGTCAGGGTTAGCGAGAAATGGTCCACAAACACCGGCATCAGGGGATTGATAAAGGAACTATAAAAATCACCGGTGAAATGAACCAGCGTAAGGGCAAAAATCATTTTCAGGTTATGGTTTTCAGATCGTATCTTCATTGGGCCGCAAGTGTAATTATTTTTTCGCATACATAATCATCCTGTAAATAGTCATAAACCGTAAAAGCTTGAAGGCATGAGGGCGTGAAATAGTAGCCACTTCGCTCTCACGCTCTCACGGTTAGCAAGGGTTTTGGCCGCTCATCCGGATGGGACAGTTGGAACTCATCCGGTATCTGGCTTTTGATAGTAATCCATTGAAATTCCTGGTCAATCTTCGATAGCTCGTCTCGAATTTGCTGGCGCATGCGAACTGCTGGATTCACGCAGTAGGCAATGAACTCTTGTTCGCTTAGTTTGAGATCGGGGAACAGCAATTTAAGAAATCCTTCAGACAGTCTGGAGATGGCCTTATTGTCCCGCATATCCTCAGATTGCGGCAGGTACAAACTCTGGGAAACATAGTCCGCGTACCGCAGGTCAGCACGCAGTTCATGCAGTACCTCGCTGAAAAAATCTCCCTTGAATCCAAGTGATTTTGACGGCGTATTCCTGGATACGCGCGGCATGAACCACCCTTCAATCAGCCCGTGAATACGATCTATGAAGGCGGATTCCTGAAGTGCGGCCGGAAGCTCCTTGAATATCCCTTCGCTTTCGTATAGCGGCAGGTGATTGCTGCCCAGTGTAATATTACCGAGCATAACAAACCCGGATTCGGATGTTCCCATATCCCCTGTAGCTCTGCGGTATCGGCCGCTTTCCAAATACATCTTCAGGGCGGCCATGGCCTCACCTGAAGCATCTGTCTGTATCTTTTGGATTTCATCGACCACGACAACGTCATACCGGGGAATCAGACCGATCCGTTTTGTGTTGCTGTTGAAAAACAAGGCTGGAGCGGAGAGCTTCCCGCCCGGAATCACGGCTGCATATCGGCTGATATTGTCAAAAACAAAGGATTTCCCGGTCCCTTTTGGCGCCAGTTCAGCAATATTGACCCTCGGCTCCACCAAGGGAATGATCCTGCTAAGGAGCAGAAGTTTTTGCGACAGGCGATGAACATCAGGGTTGAATTGACAGCTTGAAACCAGGAGGTCTATCCACTCATCGACATTGAAATGCTTGCGTGATTCCCGGAAATAGTCCAGATCGATTCCAGGTGTCTGGAACGCTTTAAATTCGACCATCCAAATCTGACCCTTCTTCACGTCCTCGCCGTTAGGGGGTACATACCGCAATGTTCCCAGCCCCCACATGCCCGTTTTCAGAAGCATCGGATTGTTATCAATGATATCCTTTTGCACCATTCCATTGATGACATCCAGCAGCGGAATACTAAGATCATGAGTGTGACGCTCGATGTTCACGTTGACACGAAAATCATCCAGTATCCGAACCTCCTCCTGGTCCATCAGACGATTCAGTATCGTATTCCTGTCCGCCTTTTGCGGCATAAACCTGGAAACGGTGTTGACTATCTCATTTCTGCCGTCCTCGGTAAGGGTGTCTCCGTCCATGAATTGGCTGACGATCCACTCACCGACATAGACTGGGATCGAACGTGCGCCAAAACCAGCTTTGGATATAAGACCTTTGTTTATGACGACTTCGCCATAGTAGTCTTTAGCTTTTTGTTCATAAGGCTCCATCTTTTAAATTATGAATTCAGAATTATGAAGGATGAATCATAAGCTTGCCCTTCTCCTTCTGAACTCCTCCTTTCCCGATATTGATACATTTTTTCAATTCATAATTCTTTCAGACTGAAACCGCCCGTCATGGCTGATTTAAATTCACTTTCAAGCACAAGATGGAGCGTGTTCTGTTCGCCGGCTATTTCATATAAGATATCTATTTCCAAAGGCTTTTCCCCTGATGCCGCCTTTTGGAAATAGCAGTTCATTGTCAGGAGACTTACACTTCCTGCTGGTATTGTCACGGTTTCGCAGCCTTTGAGGTCGGTTTCGGGCGATATAACGGTTGCCCGGAGAACACGGATATCCGTGGCATTTGGATTCTGTAGCTCGATGTTCAATGTTACAACACGTAGAATATAAAATTTTGCTCTGCCAGTCTCTTTCACCAGGTCGATGTTAAGGAAACGCGCGGCAAGAGTTTTCCAGGCCAACTTAACCATTTTGTAGAGGGCTGCCGGCACTATAACCTCTTCAGGTGTAGCACCACCGTGCATAAAGCATTTTTTAGTTGTAACATGGCGAACGGTATTGTGCCCTCTGGGCAAGAAGAATGTTGTGTTCTCCGAAGCAAACGGCCGCTTGAACCGATGCCCTATCGCCCACAGATTTTGGGGTATTTCATTTACATGTTCATCGGGTACGGTCGCAAACCGGTGTTTTTCATTGGCAAATAGATTTTCGACGATCGCCGAGTCATAAGACCGTTTCTCTTCCTCAAGAACCCAGCATGCGCCGTGATCAGTCACCACATAAACGCTGAAATGCTCCTTCGATCCCGCCCATTCCTGAGACAATCTCTTTACCTCTTCCGCCACCCGCGTAAAAAGACGATGCGACTCATCCTCATACGTGGTGTTCCTGGATTCTACATCCGAATGCAGGAGCTCATCTCCATCTATAAAATTTAGAACGGCGATGGTTGAATCTTGCGGAGCCGTCATTTCCGACATCGCTTTCAAGTTGCGCAGATATACTACATTTCTGCCTCTCCAGTCGGATGCTGTCCGCATCTTTAGAATAGCCTCATAGTTGTTTGCCGCCTTGTCTTGCCATTCTCCGCCCAGGAGAGCAGCCTTGTTATGCCCTGTATCGGTCGGCAGTCCAGCAAATCGATAATTCATATCATGGCGGCTGAGGCCGATGTTACAAAGCGCATCATGCAGAATTTCCACAAAAGATAGCGGAAGGCAGTCAATAAGAAGTATGATCGTTAGCTCACTATCTAAGCCGCTTGATGCGATAGCCCTCAAACAGTGGGTCAAACTGAGGTCGGGGTCTTTGTGAATAGATGGATATTCGCCAATGTACCAATCGGAAAAGCGTGCTACTGTTTGTTCCAGATCGTCATCATAATATCCGTTGTGTATCTGCCAGGTGCGATAAGGCATATACTCCTTGGTTGTCCACCGAATCCATTCCGAACTTGTCCATTCCTCTTCGGGGTTGAGCAAGATCGGGCGGGTGGGTTTGACGTGGAAGACAAGAGCGTTGAGTTGGCTTATGCTTACACCCGGACAAAACTCAAATTTTTCACGCACCGCCTGAATATCAGATGAAGTCGGCGAAAACTGCCCGCTCTTGAGAATTCTTGCTACAAATTGATATTCCTGAAAAAGCCGTCCCGAGGCCCAGCCCACGACTTTCTTGAAGTAATTGCTCGAATTGACCTGCCCCCTAATCTCGTTAAAAACCAATTCAATCTGAGTCAATATCTGTTCGCAAGCTATAGGTTCCAGCGGCAAATCGCCAAGCGAGTCAGCGGGAATCTTGCGCACAAACATTACTTGTTCCAGGGACAGTACGAATTCCAGCAACTGACCGGGATAGCCATGTAGAACAGACCAGATACTGAGCCAGCTCCAAACGCTCTTGTGTCCGCTATTTGTTAAATCATCGGGAAGCCGGGTGCAGATATCTTTAATCCATATCTCACCGCTTTTCTCGGCCCATAGTTGGCATTTGCGTTTCAGACAACGACCCAGCAAAAGATGTTCACTGAATGCCGCCTTCGCATCATCGTTAACAAGCCCCTTGATTACATCAACAAGCTCTGCGGGACTGAGCATCTCCTTATTAAAAGCAGGCCCCAAAAAGTGGGAGAGAAAGCGCGTTTCAAAAAGCATGGATTTATTGGACACCACCACAATCTCCAATAGGTGGTGGTCGAGAACATCGGCATCAGTCAGCCAATCTGGAATATCTACATTCCACTGCTCTGCCAGCACCAAACGGGGAGTTTTTTCCTCGAAATGAGCAGGGCATCCAATCTGCCTTATGAAATTCTGCAGCCATGCAAAATGGGTTTTTGACCGCACCCATATTTTCAGATCGGGATCGGGTTCCCTGCTTTGCGACAATGTATGGCACGCCCGGACATAATCTATATCTTGGACCACCAGCAGAACATCGTCTGGCGGCATATACGCCAGATCAGCGATATAGGAAATGATGTGTGATGAATGATTAGTGATGAATTTATTTCCCGTCATTTTCATTCCCATCCGTTTTCTTGAATTCAGCATTCAGCATTCCTAATTCATCATTCAGCCTCTGCGCCCTTTCCGTACTCAACAAAGCTTTTTTCACTCCATAGTAGATTACGGATTTCAACACGGCCATCAGCTCCTCAGTGTCATTGGGGCATTTGAAAGTCGCCTCTCCAATCACATTTTCCTGGATTTCATATTTTCGTTCCTTGCTGATCAGTTCAAAATTTACTTCATCGCTGTGGTTCCCTTCCTGGTCGATAGCTCTTATCCGGATTTTAACATTAGATCGTTTTTTGAGAAATTCAGAAAAATCAGTATCAGACTCCACTTTTTGTCTCGTATTGGAAGTCCTGGGATCAGTACCGTCCGTAGTGAAAACCATTCCGCTAACCCCATCCGGTAGTTTAACCCAGCAATTCTCATTCTCACGCAGTTCTGATTTGTCCTCGCCTACTACTGGCTTGAAAACGGTTGGTTTGGCCTTTTCGATCTCGGCCTTGGCCTGTTTCAGCTTGGCGGAATAATCCTTGATGTGAAGCGATGTCCACTCCGAAACCGCTCCAAAATCGTAATCCTTGGGCAGGAGTTCTACGATCTTCTTGGTGAAGTTGAAGGACTGATCCGCCAGTCGGGTAAGAAAGCATGCGGCGTCTTCGTTTTCGCATTTGTGTGGGTCGCGCTGGATAGGATTCAGGCTCGCATACCACTTGTTGACTACATTTTCACATTCGATCATGTCGCCTTTTGCGCCAAAGACTTCACAGATATCCTGTGCGACTTGTTCTTCAGCAACCAATCTTCCCGAGTCAAGCAGCTTGACATCCCCTGCAAAACCTTCTCCGATGGTTTTGGCATCCTCCTGTGTGATGGTATCACCAGCAAGAGCGCCGGTATAAACTGCCGGCAGTTGTTCCAACAAGAAAACAAATCGATCCGCGCTGCTGGTCAGGCTGTCCATCAGATTCTTGAGTCCGCTCAAACGACTTTGCCGGTCCATTTCGTAAAGGCTGATGACCTTGGCCACGGTTGGCAAACCTCTCCACCATTGCTTGAGCGATTCAAATACAGCGTTAAGTGATCTTGTTTCACCATGCTTCAGAAGGGGCGCATTAACCGCCTTGGCAACCAGATCAATGAGGCTCATCTGAGCTTGGGAAATATCTCGAACAACGAACACGGTTTTGGCTGCCGGGTCCGAGACAATCTTGACCAGATCGTCATAGGACCTAAGAATATGCTCCACCATCTTTGTGGAGTCTTTGTAAACAATTAAACGTTCTCCATAAGCCCGGATGACATAAGCCAGCGTGAGTAAGAGCGGCGCACCTCCTACACCGTAAGGCGCTTTCCGGGCTTCCTCAAGAAAAGCGCCGACAGAAAACATTTCTCCAGGATTAAGGTTGGCCAACCGATCACAGAGCGCTTTGAAAACCGGGAAATCATCGTGAATCCTGGCAGTATCTGTTTCACAGGCAAAATAGGAAACTGCTCCATCTGATCCGGTTTTCTTCAGGGCTCCTGCGCCTTTTAGAAGGACTTTTTCAATGTACCGTTTTTCCCCGTGATTATCGGGATTACCGTTATCAATCAGGACTTTTTCCGCCTCCAGCAGTACGGCTACAGCCTGTTTTAGTGCGGTGTTTTTTCCTGTTCGCCATTTCTCATCGTGGCAGAAATTCAAGTCCGGATGTTTAATGAGGCACCGTTTCTTGAACAATTCCCCACACAGCATGTCCGCAGGTTTATGCGATTGTTTGGGTTGGTCCACCAGGACATTACCGCCCTGTACATACCAGCAGGCTTGGCTTCCATCCGTTATGTTCTGGAACACACGTTTGAGGGTCGGAAGATACCCATCCTCTGGGTTGTTTAAAATATCCCGCAGCCGCGACTCTGTTTGGGCGCTGATTTTTTCCGCTTCATCTGGCGGAAGATAATGACAGCAAGCCTTCACCCGAAGCAATGTTTCCGAAAAAGACTGCGGCGTATGCGGCACAGCCATGGCAACGTTGGCATCCGTGATGGTCTTTGCCGCCTCTCTTGCTACATTGATTTCGGCTTCATCCTCACACAACGCATAAACGAGAGTTCCCTCAAAACTTTGCGATGGTTTGCTGCGACTTTCTGTATATGCCGTGCGAAGTTCATCCCACAACGCACTTCCAATATCTTTGGCGCGAACAAAACGGGTTCGGAAGCGTTTGTCTTCCACAAACGGCATATTGTATCCCTTGGCCTCTGCGAAATCCGAAAAGTTCTTCCCGCCGGCCTCTTTCAGAAAGGCTGCTACAGTGTCAGTTGGATGCAAGTTCGTATCGGCGACATACCGTTCAATCAAAGAGTATGGGTCTTCACCGAAGCTTGCAGCCAGTTCATATGTATTTGATTTTTGGCGTAAAAACACGACACCTTTCTTGACCAGGTCGCTCAAGTATCCCTTGATTTGGCTCTTTTCGGATAGGCTCAGGCAGTACAGACCGAACTGGATATTGTCCAAATTTGTCGGAATATGGCAAAGATGATAAATCAGGATCGCCCGGAGTACCTGTAATCGCTCGTCCTCCAGAAAACCGAAAAGATCCCCTTCCATGGTTTTCCGCAAAGCGTCCAAGCTGGAAAAGTAGCCATTGACAAATTGCCGCTGACCTTCGCGCAATTCCGGGTTTTTCTGAGATAGTTCCTTTTGGAAAAAGGTGAATAGTCGATCCACTGTGTACAAGTTCAGCTTGCCGCCGGCTACTGTCAGGTCGGTATTGGTGATGAATTCGGCGTATGAGGCTTCCTCTCTTCCCACACCACCCGAAAAAAAGGTGAATGTACTGCGAATGTCCGAGCCGATTTCAGAGGAAAGTTTCAGCAGGCATGACAGGGCCATGGGATGAACGCCATAGATGTCTTCCAGCACCCGCTGCCGGATGCGATCCACATCCACAATCCATGGAAACAGATCCAGCGACTTGCACGGAGGCGCCAATTGGTCAAAGACACCCGACTTGGGCGCAATTTCTTTTTTCCAAACCTCGCTATTTTTGTCAGTTTCAACGATAGCGCCGATGATTTCTTCGATTCCTTCGTTCAGCAGATCCACCTCGGTGATGCGGGCGGCCATGACCGCCGCATCGTCCTTGCTAAAACGGTCTGCATAAGATTTGAAGTCCTTGTGAATACACCCCACAAAAATCACGTTCGACTCGTTCTTGCAGATGGTTTCCATAAACCCCTGCAGAATGTCCTTGGAGTAGCTAGCTTTTTCCAGTGTAAAACCAAACTCGTCAAAAAAAATGGCCAAACCCGTGAAACGCGATTTAAACTCCTTGCTCTTGAGCAATTTGCTGAGTATGGGAATCAGATTGCCGGCCTGGGCCTGGAATGTCACGCCCCCCATCATCTCCTTGAATGCGGCGCGGAATTTGCCAAGTACATCAGAGTCGTAATTTTTTAGTCCGGCGCGAAGTTGCTCCACGGAAAGACCGGGAGCAATGAATTCGAGTGCTTTGCCAAAGTCCTGGTAGAAATTGCGGATGGTACCCTTATCGCCCTTTTGCCGCCATTCGGCCAGTTGTCGCTCCGCCTCGTCGAACTCCGTTTCCACACCGGTGTTCAATCCCCTGGACTTACAGGCATCAAAAACCGCCTTCATCACCACGTCTTCGAAATGCCGTCCTGAATAATAGTCACAGATTGCGACTAAGTACTGACCGTCTTTGCGAATGTTTTTAAGCAGCTTCGCCTTTTCGGAATTGAGCTTGTCGTAGTTTTCATAGAAACCGGCAATCTCTGGGTCCCCGCTTGACCGGCTTAAAACGTTTGCAGTCATCAGGCACAGGTGCGATTTGCCGGTTCCATAGGAGCCGCTAAGCAGATAGAACTTCTTGTCGTTGGGATGGTAAAGCCCTCGGCAAATTCGCTCAAACGCCGCACGGTGCGCTTTAGTCGGCCGATACATGGCCATCCGGTCCGTGTTCTCCTGGCTTGCTTCAAAAGCGCTTTTAAGCTCCACAAAGTTCGCATAACCAGATTTGAGTTTGACGACATCAGCAATTTTTGACATTGTTCACTCCCTTGTTATTGGTGCTGAATCATTGCCCATAGTGGGTTCAAGTCCCAATGAAATGCGCCGACCTATAGAATCGTACCGATTCCAAATATCCGGCAAGTGAGAGGTAAGCAAGAGTTGACCTTTTTTTTCTTCAATCAGCGATTCCAGAGCAGCAAGGAAACCCGCTATAAGCGAAGGATGAAGATGGAGATCAGTTTCATCTATAAGGACAATTCCGCCTGGTTCCAACCACCGATATAGCAGATAAAGCTGAATTAATATCTGATGTTCTCCAGCGCTCAAATCATCCAGAAAATGAAATTGCCCTCGATTGTTTTTCAGTTTAATACGCAGCCGGTTTTCGCCGGCTCTGATTTCGGTCTCAATTTCCTTGTCATGGAGGAATTTATTCAACATCCGTACGGTTTCATGAAAGAAGTGAAGCTTGCTGGTCTTTAGTGTAATCAAAGAGGCTTCAATCTGTCCTTGCCAATCTTCCGTGACTTTATATCGGACCAGCCAACGAAGTTTGGTATCTTCAGGCGATGGCTTACCAACCCCGCGTTTGGGGACAATCCATCGCCGCTCTTCAGCGTCTAAATAAACCAGATTCGGGGCGCCTGCATCATCATAAGTCAAGATTAACTTTTTGCGCCGCTCAGCCCAATCAGCGATGCGTGGCTCAGCATGGGTATCCAGGAATTGCTGAGACAGCCTGCCAGCCTTGCCTGTAGACTGTGTGATTTCGCCAATCCATGTGACATCTGATGTTTTTTTCTGGATTTTTTCAAACCATTGTGAATCACCAAAAACCAAACCAACCGGGCCTGAACCAATATAAACTTCATCTAATACGACAGCACACCCGCCCCATTTGCTCATCCAACTGCATGCGGGTTCTATTTTGGAAATAACTTTGCATTGGTCCAACCAATATCCGGAGGCTTCCCAAAGCATTCCGATCATGCGCAGGATAATCGATTTTCCGGTACCGTTCGGGCCTGAAAAAAGAACCAACCGGGCAATATCATCGGTCCACGAATCGGTAAGGTCAAATTGTTGTTCCTTTAACGGACCGACATTCTTTAAATAAATCGTCTTAATTTTCATATCGATCATCTCCTGAAATCAAGAATTACGAATTACGAATTACGAATTACGAATTACGAATTTTGGTTTTCATGGCTTTGGTGATTGATCCAGGTGACGTTCCTCAATCAAGCGCCGCTCCCGCTCCAGCTCACGTTTGAGTTCTTCCTCTGTGGGGAGATAGATGGTGTATTTGGATGCAAAAAGCTGTTTGCTGTTGTTCAGCACGGAATAGCGGGCAATAGCTTCGTTCTTTTCGGAGCAGAGGATCAGCCCAATGGTCGGGTTATCATCCTTGGCGATAACAAGGTCATCAAACATTCGGATATAACTGTCCATCTGCCCCACGTCCTGGTGGGCAAGCTTGCCGATTTTCAGGTCGATCAGCAAATAGCACTTCAAAATGCAGTTATAGAAAACAAGATCAACATAGAAGAATTCGTCTTCATATTGAAGGCGTTTTTGACGGGCGACAAAGGCGAAACCTTTACCCAATTCCAGCAGGAATGACTGAAGGTTTTCGATAATCGCCGACTCAAGTTCTGATTCGTGAAGTTGTTTTAAATCCGGCAGCCCAAGGAAATCAAGGATGTAGGGGTCTTTAATGGTGTCAGCCGGATTCTTGACCGCCTGCCCTTCCGTTGCCAATTTCAATACGCCGTTTTTATCCCTGCTTTTCAGGAGCCGTGCGAAAAGGAAAGAGTGAATTTGCCGCTCCAGAACAGGAACGCTCCAGCCCTCTTTCCCGGCTTCAATTTCATAAAAAAGGCGCTCGTTTTTGTTCTTAATCTTTGACAAGGTCCGGTAATGCGACCAGCTTAATGCAGGAGAAAACCCTTGAATGGAATCGCTCTTTTCAACGGCGAGACTTAAGTCGTCCAAAACTCCACAAGGCTTGTGGAGTTTTTCCACCGAATCTGATTCTCCACAAGCCTTGTGGAGAATCATGGGCTCCCGATTTGAATAAACAACATAAAACTGCCTGAAATACCAAAGATTTGACGTAGAGAATCCTTTGCCATAGTTTTTATTCAACCTGACGGAAAGGTCTTTGATAATTTGCTTGCCATATTCAGCACGCTCATCGCCTCCCTGAATTGCCTGAACAATTTCGCGCCCGATCAGCCAGTAGGCGATTACCATTGAGCTGTTAACCGCATGGACAACCTGGGTCCTTGCACGTTCCAGAATGTTCATGACACGATCAAACAGACCGTCGCTGCTTGGCGCCGTTAGTTGCTGTTTATCACTATTTTTGCTGTTTTCATTCATCAATCATCGTTCCGTATTCATAATTTATTTATTGTTACCGGTAGCTTTTCTCATTAAATCTGTTGCATTCGGATCGTCGATAGGCTGTTCCAAATTGGAATTTACATATCCTAATCTTTCAGTTCTATTTTTTACAAAATCTTCATCAATTATTGTACGACCTGCATCGTCGGCTGCATTTTCCAGCAAATCCCAACAGGCGCCAAGAATTTTTGCAGCATTGTATTCATTTATCTCCGCAATTAATGAAATAGCATCCGCCTTGAATGGAGCAAGCTCATCACATTCCACTTGGGTAATGCGATATGTTGAAATATACTTTTTTAGCAACATTGAGATATGTACGCGATTTAACTTTTCAAAGGCAATCCAGTGTTTCGAATCTATTTTTCGTGATATTGGATATCGATTGCCAAGCCCAGATGAACTCCAAGCCTCTGAAATGAGTTGTGGAACTCCAGCATGAAGAACCAGTAACATCGTGTAAAAGCCATATTTGGCATTAACGTACGGCCCATCAAGAAGGCAAGACCTTAACTCTATTGCAAAGTCCTTTCTCTGACGGCCGCTCTGAAAGTCAGGGATACGTTCAAAATCATCAACCAAAATATATGCACCGTTAAATCCGGAAGCCATGAATACTTGCAGCATATATGAAAAGACAAAGTCGATCCATTCCCTTCCATTTTTTAGCCCTTTAGAATAATTCTCAAAATCATCAACTTTAACGAACTGCGTAAAAAGAAGACGACGCGGAGCCAATGGAAAGTCAATTGGCAGGGTTTGAAAAAATTCATTTTCCAAAATTTTTTTCATGATTCTGGATGAATCAATCCCTTTCGCATTCAACTTTGCTTCAGAGTTGAGACATTCGATTAATTCCGTTTCGTTGGAGAATTGTGATGTCAGATCAACACCAGGGTATAATTCAGATATAGCTTCCAGTCTAAGGGAAGCTAAACAAGTATCAAGTATTCCTGATTGCAAAATTGATGAGAAGATAAGTTTAGCGAAACTTGTAAATGTTTTTGTCCTTCCACCTGGTTCTGGCGTGATATAAAGTGCAAAGCATTTATTTATCTCGTCCGAGATATCCAAACAATAATTTTGGTTAATTTTACGCATCAAATTAACTAAAAACGCAGATTTTCCGTTACCGCGACCAATATAAGACGTATCGCAGATGTAGCCAAGACGCAAACGGTTTAGATCGGATTGTGGATGTTTTAAAAAAGCATCCTCAATTTGATCGTATTCCTGGGTTCGGATATCTTTTTCATAAATTTCTCCATTAATACGCCTATCATTAGAATCCTTATTGACTGGCTCAGTAGGAAAGGGGTTCTCTGTCAGGTAAAATCTCTGATAGCGGTTTTCCTGATCCGCACGCTGTTTTTGTTTTGGTCTTTTTAAAAATTTATCCATGCGTATTTTTCCCTTTTGCTACATCAATAGCAATAATATTCCGGTAGCTACCGTCAACCATTACTGGCTCATATTTTAGATACATGGCGTTAGTTTCTTCCGGCAGTTTATCGACTTCCAATGATATATGTATTCTTAGTTCACCTATAAGATTTAACCGATAAACCTCATTTAAATAAAGTTCAAACAATTGGGATGATATCTTTAAATTGTGGCAGACAATTTCCCGTAATGCAGCTAAGTTTATGAAATAGTTCCTATAAACACGTCTTAAAGCCAAATACCCATTATGGAGCGCTACAACGAACTTATCCTGATAGGCTTCTTGCATAGGATTATGGAGAAATAGCTTTTTCCCATCAGAATATTGATAGATGCTTTCAAAATCTCTTGAACTTGTGTGGTCAAGAACCACTGAAGTAGGATATACAAGTTTACCGTTAATAAAAGGATATATCTCGGTTGCATTAATGATACCGATCTGTCTTGCACGATATATCCACAACTCAAACGTTGACATGGTATAAGGGCAGGAATAAAGGTCTGTGAGAAAATAGTTAATCCAAAAATCCCTTATTCTTTTTGTAATTTTATTATAATCCCTGGCGTTGAAGCGCTCGCTGGGTTTTTGGGGCAGCACCTCATCTTTAATGAGTTTGTCGAGAATTTCCTTATTTTTATCATACAAATTTACTGGACGTTTCAGGTAGTGTTCAATGTCAGTTTGAAGTTTTTTAACCAATCCATCAGAATAATTATAAATATCTTCTGTTGTTTGCATGTTCTTTCGCTCAAAATGGATTTCCAATGGGGAATAGTGGGGAAAGATAAGCACCCCTGAGCGATTTTGATTCGCGTTATAGAGAAATTCCACAAGCGTACGAAAACCTTCGTATTTAGCTTCGATGTGCTTAAAGACGCTACGATTAAATGCTGTCACGCCTTTTTGTTCATATTCATGTAGAAGATACCGACCTTCTTTTGTTAGTTTAAAAATCCGATCATTTTTTTCTTCTATAAATTCGTATTCCTTACTTTCCTCGACAACCTGATTAAATGTATATTGATACCGTTTTTGCTGCCTATCTGTCAAATATTTCCCATCTTCAGTCAGTTTCCTGTATTTTGATTCACCGAGCCGGTGCTTCTGCTTTAACGCCTTAAAAGTATCAAATACATCCTCGCTTTGTGATTGTTTTTCAATACTGAGAAGCAGTATATAAAAATAATCAAGAAAATAAAACTTTTTTACTGATTGAAGAGGTTTTTTATCTGACAGTATTGTCATAATGAACTATACCCCAGTGCAATAGTCTTCTCTATTCGATCATATTCTTCCAGGCACTTGCGCTTGGACATGAACTCGCCAAAGGCCTTTTTCTCTTTCTTCTTGAGCACAGGGAAGGTGTCCAGGATATAAGCGAAGTCATCCCGCGAAAGGCCGTAAAGATGGGCGACATAAGCGTCGATCTCGGCGCGGAGCTGCGCGCGGTCGCCGGTGTCTCGGCGGTCGGGAAGTCGGTCATGGACTCCGCAGTGCGGTCCCCATTCGGGTGTTAGCTTTGGGGCTTCGTTCCGAAGCCGGAGGCGGATATCCTGCTCGTGAGCAGGACCGTAGGCATCTATTGGAGCGGAAGAGGGGTACCAGAAGTCAGGTGTCCCCCATTTGAGCGAGAATTGGGGACCCCATAATTCTCGAAACCGTTCGTCAGTGCAAAGAAGTCGAGCAACTCGCGAATAAATGCTGGCACCAAGATAGCTGGAAGGCGCTATGCGTTCTATAGGCAATCGGTGCATTATGTTATTTGAGAGATGCGAGGTAACAATGTGTCTGAGGATGAAATCAAGAACAAAACTATTCAAAATACCAACAAATAAGGACATAAGAGCGAAACACAGCTCCTCGTTTATGTCTGAAAGCATCACAATACGTGACATCTCAACACAGGCATTTGGAGGGGGAATGACAGTTGAGATACATGTCCGTTCATTCGTACTCGCAGCAACGTCCCTATACACTATGCGATAGGTGTTCCATGGCTTGGTGGCCGGACCATAGACATCTCGAAGGTGTACCAAATCCATGTAGCCATATGGAGAAGAAAAATCGGGATCGTACTGAAAAAAAGTCCCACCAGTGTAAACTGGAACAAGCTCTTTTTCATAGCCCTTAAACCTCCAGGCATCAGTATTACTCATAAACTCTATGCGGATATTTGCATTCCACGAATGTTTTTGAATACTTCCGAGGTTTGGGCGGCCCGCATGAAGATAAACAAGTATATCGGATTCTCTTTGTTCGTTTATCTCAGGGATCGAAAGTTCTTGAGGAGCAAGTTCCTTGATAAGAGCCACATCCATAGTTATCGCATGGTCATCAATTTTAGGCAGGAGCTCCGGGTCATGTTCCATGAAGGCGCACTTGAACCGATCAGTTGATCCACCTTTTTGTGTGCCGAAAAGAACGAATTTAAAGCTTCGATGAATATTGAAGATTGCACGGCGGTTCTCAAAGCAGTAGAGAAAATCGATCCGACTCCGGTTAAAAAACATTTCCCGCAGGGGCTGACAGCCCTGATCAGTGTAAATGCTGCTGGGCACCACTATACCCATGCGACCGCCAATAAAAAGCAGATCAAATCCTCGCAGCAAAAAGTACTGAAAAAAATTGTTTCTTCCGCATGGAGCACTGGTATACGCCGATGGCTCATTAAAATAGATGTTTTGTTTAGCAATGCTTTTTTGGTAAAGTTTCCATTTTTCTTCGATATTTTCGTTCTGGTCACATATTTTCTTAAGGCTAATTAGGCTTTGTTTGCGATTCAATGAACGAAATTTTGGATCGTATATGCTGAAAAACTCCTGAGGATTTGCACTCGATAAATCCCATGGCGGATTGCCGACCGTAGCGGAGAAACCTCCCACCGCATCAGGTCCAAAAACATCGGGAAACTCAAAAGGCCAATGAAAGAAATGGTGGCGGTCCTGATAGATTTCAACCGTTTCCAGAAATTTGGGCAGGTCGGGATTCAGAGGATTATTAATTTTTTCTTTTTTGACCAAACTGTAAAATAACGCATAGTAATCATCAGGTCGGATACCGCCATCCATAAGATAAGATGTGTAAAGGTCCGCCAGAGACTTGAGCAAAGCCACCTTTTGCTGCGCCCGATCAAAAACGGACTTTTGCTCGCCTGTTTCATCTTCGTCCATAGCGCTGATGGATTGAACATCCTGGCCAGCTTCGGTGAGTACTGCTGCATATTCCTGGAAATTTGGAAACAGCTTGCGGACCTTGTCGTCCTTTTTCTTCTTTCCATCCTTTTTCCGATCGGGAACGGTCGCAAGCTGTTTGAGGGAACGGATGCCAATTAGGCTGTTCCCACATCGCACATGATGATCAAGAAACGTCAACCTGTGATGGGTGGCAAAGCAGTTGAGCCAGAGGGAGAGCTTAGCCAGGTTCACAGCCAAAGGATTAAGGTCCACGCCATAGATACAATGGCGCGTAATGCGTCGCCGCCAAGCGTTCAATGAGGAAATTGGAATTACGAATGACGAATTATTATCGCCCTTTTTTCCTTTTTCATTCGTAATTCCTAATTCGTAATTCGTAATTCGAAATGTCTCCACTTCCGCAAACAGAGACACCACCAGCCCAGCCATCTGGTTGGCGGCATCCACAAGGAAATGACCGCTGCCCATGGCCAAATCACAGACTTTGAACTTAAGGAGTTCGTCCTCGGC
>Ga0194044_10000419_pt1 | contig 21105 bp, 17 predicted proteins | sample JunL4417m_MetaG_FD_155460 | JGI IMG/M metagenome (GOLD analysis project Ga0194044, IMG submission 155460) | Anoxic zone freshwater microbial communities from boreal shield lake in IISD Experimental Lakes Area, Ontario, Canada - Jun2016-L442-17m | ecosystem: Environmental > Aquatic > Freshwater...
GTTCCGGAAGGCGAAGCGAAGAGCCTGATCCAATCAACATTGCCCAACGTCATCGTACTGAATTCCATGTCCAAGATATTCCGCATTCCCGGTCTCAGGATCGGATTTGTTGTGGCGCATCCTGACATCATCGAAAAGATCATCCCATACATGCTGCCCTGGAGCGTCAACACCCTGGCTCAGGCCGCCGTAATTTACCTGATGACCCATAGACAGGATGTCTCGGAATTCATCGAAAAAACCAGTGCTTATCTTGCAGGAGAAAGACAATTTGTCATGATGGGCCTTGAAACTGCTCCTGGAATCAAACTTTTTCCCAGCACGACCTCATTTATTCTGGCAAAACTGGACAGGCTTAAGGCAGAAGCCGTCTCCAGTCATCTTTTGAGTTACCAGATACTGATCAGAGACTGCGGTAATTTTCAGGGGCTGTCCAATCAATTCATTCGAATTTCGCTGAAAACCCACAACGTGAATCAAATACTGACGGACAGGCTGCGAGAGTGCTGTGAAAATGCGATTTAAGATATCGCCGTTCCCGAGTGGGCTTCTATGATGGATGATCGGCAAATCGCCTCTGGGATCACCGCACCTCAGTGCGGCAATTATGACGACGCTCTTGTGGCGGCTAAAAGCGAAGTGTGGCCATGTTTGAGGATGTTGCTTTGGGGAAAAGCCTTTACAGTTAGGGAGTTTGGACATTTACTCCCCTCCCCTTGCGGGAGGGGAGCGGGGGGTGGGGGTTTAAAAGTTAAGATTATACCCGTTCGCAGTATAATATTGCGTTGTGCTATTCGGGTTATCAGTTTATTAAATTTTCAGGTAAATGCCGCACGGCATCCATGCGCTCATGCAGAATGCGGAGGACGTAAAGCATTGTCTTTTCCATACGGTAAAAAATCATGTGTCGTCCTGTTGTGTAAACCATCAGTCCGTATCTTTTGCGGCCTATGTTCGGATTATCGTTGATGGCATTCAGAGCATTGTTGATCTTATTTTTATATTCGATAAATTTTGCCTCTCCCCAAGTCTGAAGCGTGAACGACAAAAGGTCGCGGAAATCCGCTTTTGCCGGTTCGGTAAGCTCAAGTCGAAATTCAGGCGCAGACATCGGGATTCGGCTTTCTGCCCTCGGCAGCGGCATGTCGTGCGTCCTGTTCGATCTGGTCGAGCAAGTACGGTGTGTAAGGCTCGGTATGCCCTTTCTTTATAGCCATTTCCCCCTCTTCGAGAGCCGTCATAAGGCGAGCATATTTATTGTCGTCAAATTCGCGCAATCTTCGCACAGCATCGCGCACGAGTTCGGTTGCATTGCTATAGAAGCCATCACGAACCTTAGCCTTGATGTAACTTTCATCCACGGACGGAAACATGATATTCATACTTTATGCTCCTTTTATGCTTATCGTTTGATTATAAAAGGAGCATAACGAAAAATCAAACGAATTAGTCTGAGGAATTATCGTCTTCTTTGCGTCCTTTGCGCCTTTGCGGTGATCGGGTAGCCGCAATTTTTCCCGGTCAATCAATACCCAGATAGGCTTTTTGCACCATTTCATTGCGTTTCAGGTTGGCTGCCGTGTCGGTGACGACAATCTCGCCATTCTGAATCACATAGCCCCGATGCGCGATGGAAAGGGCCATCAGCGCATTCTGTTCCACCAGCAGGATCGTTGTGCCCTTATCGTTCAAGGCTTTGATGATATCAAAGATCAGTTCCACCAGCAAAGGTGCAAGCCCCATGGAAGGCTCATCGAGCATCAGGAGGCGCGGATTCATCATCAGTCCGCGAGCAATCGCGAGCATCTGTTGTTCACCTCCTGAAAGGGTGCCGCCATACTGACTGATCCGTTCTTTAAGGCGCGGGAACAATTCAAAACCGTATTCCATCCGTAGCTCAATCTCAGACGGGTCATCCACGGTGAACGCACCCATTTCCAGATTCTCTTTGACGGTCAGTTTCGGAAATATCCCCCTGCCCTCAGGCACATGCCCGAGGCCTGCAAGGACAATGGCATGTGGTTTAATCTGGGAGATATCCTTGCCGCCAAACAGAATCCTGCCATGCTTGGGGTGTATTAACCCGGAGATGGTGCGCAGCGTGGTACTCTTGCCTGCGCCGTTCGAGCCGATCAGCGTCACGATCTCGCCCTCGTTGACATCGAGCGAGATACCCTTGAGGGCATGGATGTGGCCATAGTAGCTGTGAATATCATGAAGGGACAAGAGGCTCATGCGATTTTCTCCTCATGTTGTCCGGCAACGGCTCCCCGGCCGAGATAGGCCTCAATGACCCGTATGTTGGAACGTATCTCATCCGGGGTTCCTTCGGCGATTTTTTCACCGTAATCCATTACGCAAATATGCTCCGAGATATTCATGACGACACGCATATCGTGTTCGATCAGCAAAATCGTGATGCCTTTTTCATCCCGGATAAGCCGGAACAAACGAATGATGTCCTCGGTTTCCTGCGGGTTCATGCCGGCGGCCGGTTCGTCGAGCAGCAGCATGAGCGGGTCGGCGGCCAGGGCGCGGGCGATCTCCAGCCGTCGCTGACCGCCATAAGGCAGATTCTTGGCAAGCTCGTTGCCGACCCCCTTCAGGCCGCAATATGTCATAAGTTCTTCAGCTTTATGTTCCGATTCTTTTTCTTCTTTTTTAAAGAAAGGCAGATGAAAGAGGGTATCAAGTGGCGACTGCTTCAGGTGGACATGCATGCCCACCATAATATTTTCTATGACCGACATATTGCCGAAAAGGCGAATATTCTGGAAAGTGCGTGAAATCCCGCGTGAGGCGATCTGGTCAGGCCGGAGTCTATGCAAAGATTTGCCGTTGAAAGTAATCTGGCCTTCATCGGGATGGTAGATACCGGTCAATGTATTGAAAAAAGTGGTCTTTCCAGCTCCGTTCGGGCCGATGATGCTGACAATCCGGCCCGGCTCCAGCTTGAAATTAATCTTGTTGACGGCGGTCAGACCGCCAAAACGTTTTACGATGTTGGTTGTTTCAAGTAGCGCCATGGTTATTCCCGTCTTATTCTCCGCCCTCGACTTTGTCGGAAGCAAGCTCTCGTTTACGGCGCTGGGACGGGATCAGACCCTCCGGACGAAAGATCATCATCAGAATCAGAATCAACCCAAATAGCAGACGCTGGTATTTGGCCGGGTCCAACTGGGTGGACAGGTTGGCCCATGCAAAGTTGATGATCGGAATGACCGCATCGCTTTGGCGCAGTTGGCTCAAATATAAAGACAGGCCCTGGAGGACCTGCAGGTTCAGGATGGTGACTGTAGCCGCGCCAAGGATCACGCCGGGGATGCTGCCCGAACCACCCAGGATAACCATCGAAAGAACGCCGATAGACTGCATGAATGAAAAGGATTCCGGACTGATGAAGGTACGGCTTCCTGCAAGCAGGACACCCATGACCCCGGCAAAAGAGGCACCGACGGCAAACGCGGCCAGCTTCATTTTGACCAGCGGAATGCCCATTGCAATCGCCGCAGTCTCATCTTCGCGGATCGCGGTCCAGGCCCGGCCGATTTTCGAATCGTCAAGACGCCGGGTCACAAAAATAATGACAATGATAACCGCCAGTGCAAGCAGGTAGAACATGACATTATACATATCAGCGGGGCTGACTTCATGCCCCACGACTCCGCCAAACAGCGTGTTGAAGCCGTCAACAACAGACTGCGGCATGGTTGGCCGCTGGATTGGGGTTATCCCCTGCGGGCCGTTGGTGAAATTGAGCGGTTTGTCAAGGTTGTTCGCCAGAACACGAATCACCTCACCAAAGCCCAGAGTAACTATGGCCAAGTAGTCGCCGCGCAGCCGCAGAACCGGTGTGCCGAGCAGAATACCGGTCAAGGCCGCGACAAAAATTGCGGCGAACATGAACAGATAAAAGGCATCTCCGGGTAGCAGAAAAGGCAGATTTGACGGCTGGGTTCCCGGTGCAAAGGGAAGAACATAAAACTGTTGAGAACCGAAAAAAGCCCACAAGTAAGCCCCAACAGCATAGAATGCCACATATCCCAGATCAAGCAGACCGGCGAAACCAACCACGATATTCAACCCCAGAGCAAGAGCTGCAAACACGCTGATCTGGAAGATAACCTCCAGGTAGAAGATATTGCGGACACCCACAACAGGGAAAATAAACAGGGTCAGGACCACACCAACAATCAGTTTGAAGCGGCGATCAGCCTTGAAATAATAAAGCGTAAAAAACGAGGTGATCAACACCAGAAACGCAAGATTCGAGCGCGGGCTGGTATAGACAAGGGCGGTACCCAGAACCATGTGGACCAGGATGATGATATGCGGGTAAATCCCCTGTTCCAGTCTTTTTATGACGTTTTTTAAAATAACCGGGACCATCTTCTCCTCCTTAGGCCTTCTGAGCCACGTTTGCACCCATTAGCCCCTGGGGACGAAAGATAAGTACCAGGATCAGGATGCTGAAGGCAAAAATATCCTTGTATTCAGTGCCGGCCGCACCCATGGTGAAAACTCCCATATAGGAGCCGGCAAAGGTTTCCAGCATACCGAGAACAATGCCTCCGAGCAGGGCGCCTGTCATGTTGCCAATGCCCCCCAAGACTGCGGCGGTGAATGCCTTCAGACCGGGGAAAAAACCAACGAACGCGTCGATCCGGGTAAATTTAAGAGCATATAACACACCTGCGGCCCCACCCAGCATACCGCCTACCAGAAATGTCAGCGAGATGATTCGGTTCACATCAATACCCATCAGGCTGGCGGTGGGGTGGTCCTGAGCAACCGCGCGGATGGCCTTGCCAATCTTGGTCGCGTTGACCAGGTAATTCAGAGCCACCAGCATCAGCACCGCCGAGACAATGACGATGATTGATTTGTATGATACGCCGAGGGTGATATTGGTTGCCCCCATGGTCATTTTGCCAAGAATCACGCGACGATCGAAATTTCCGAAAGTAGGAAATATCCTGTTGAACTGTCCGGTTGTCAGGCTTTCCACAAGGCGGATGACATCCTGCAGAAGAAATGAGACACCGATAGCAGATATCAGCGGTACAAGGCGTGATGCATGGCGCAGGGGCCGATAAGCTACACGTTCCACGGCGACAGCCAGAGCTCCTGCCGCCAGCATGCCTCCAACTATGGCAAGGATCAGATAAACATAGGCCATCACCAGAGAGGCGCCTGTCAGTATCCCGAATTTATCCAGCGCAATCAGGATTTCGACCCCGACAAACGCGCCGACAGCGAAGATTTCACTGTGAGCAAAGTTGATAAACTCCAGAACACCATAGACCATGGTGTACCCGAGGGCTATGGCTGCATAGACAAAACCGATCGTAAGTCCATCAATCGCCACCTGGGGCAAATTGACAAGGGTATAGGTATAGAGCGACACATTCAGACGTTCGAAAAGTGTCTGCCCGACCACGGTCCTGTCCAGAATCAGCGCAAGAACCAAGGCAATTGCTGACAGAACGACCGTACTGCCCAATGAGAAAAAGATCAGTTGGCCCAGTGGACGCAGCAGCTCATGGACGTTTATTGATTTCAGAAACCGTTTCATATATGAACCCGATAAAAAAATCTCCCGGAAACTTCATGAAAGAAGGGTCCGGGAGAGATGAGCCTGAAAAGGATTATTTCGGCGGCGGTGGAGCGATGTCGAGGGTCTCGACGACCGGGTTATCGTTCCATTTTACGGGATCAGGAGATGAGACCTTGATCACAAAATATTTGGCGATTGTTGGATCACCAATACTGTTGAAGGTAAATTTGCCGGTGATACCGACGTAATCCTGCAAAGCGCGTATTGCCTTGGTGACTGCTTCACGGGTCGGGAGCTTGTCGCCATTAGCCTTGGCGGCAGCCTCAATGGCCTTAAGGCAGATGCCCATTGAATCATAACCCTGCGCTGCAAAAGGTTGCGGCGCAGCATTATACTTTGCTTTGAAGTCACTGACGAATTTGGCGGTGCCGGGATAAATGGAGGCAGGGCCGGACACGGTGGAGTAGAAGGTTCCACCACCGTCAAGCAGGGTCTGGCCACCGATTTTAACGGCATCGGAAGAGTCAAAACCATCATCGCTAAGGAACATGCCCATATACCCTTTCTCACGGGCCTGTTTGAAAAGTACCGCCGCCTGGGAATACATGCCGCCAAAATATACCAGATCGGGATTGCCGGCGAGGATCGGGGAGAGCAGGGAGTCAAAATTCGCCTTTTCTTCAGTACCTTCGAAACCAAGAACTTTCATGCCCTTTTCCTGGGCTCTTTGTCTGAAGAACTCGGCAATGCCCTGTCCGTAAGCGGTTTTGTCATGGACGACAAAAACACTCTTGACTTTTTTCCCAAAGGCGAAGTCGGCTCCGACAACACCTTGAACATCGTCACGGCCGACGATACGGTTGACTTCCATATAGCCGCGGGTGGTGACCTTCGGGTTGGTGTTGGCGGGAGAGACATTGGCCAGACCGGAGGTGTGATAAACTTCAGATGAAGGGATCTGGACACCGGAATTATAATGTCCGACCACTGCCAGGATTGCGGGATCTGAGACGATACGCTTGGCGTTGGCAACGCCAGCATCTGGATTGGCCTGGTCATCGAACGCAGCCAGTTCAAACTTGAATCCCATCTTGGTCAATGGTCCACTCAACTGCTCAAGAGCCAGCTCTGCGCCGCGTTTGATATCAACACCAACGGCTGACTGGTCGCCGGAGAGCGGCGACTGGGTTGCGATCTTGATGATCTGATCGGCAGCGGCGACAGGGCCGCTGATGGACATACATGCAGCGATTAGTAATGAAAGAACAACCAGTAAGTGTTTTGTCATACTCCTTCCTCCTTTGAAATCAGTTAGTTGGTTCGTACACAAATATCTTGAAAATTCTTCTCGCAAGGGGGACAGCCAAAACATCTTCTTGTCAGAAGGTATTTCGGTACACCCCTACCTCAAGAAAACCACCAAAATACCTTATGGCCTATTCGTGTCAAAAAAGTCAAGCAGAGTATATACTCCTGCCAGATTATTTTTTATATACTGTGAATCGGCTGATAAACCCTTAGCTGTCCTGCAAGACAGCAATGATCCGCTGTCCCACCGCCTCAATCTGCCAGGGTTTGATTCCCTCAATGCCGCAAAGCGCCTCGGCATCTTGCGGGTTTTTCAGAGCAATGGCTGTAATGAGCGCATTGTTGCACAAGAGACCCGGCTCGATTTCAAGGTAAGTTGCTGCGGATTCACGCCATTTTTTCAGTGTGGCTATTCGGGCGGAAATCTGCGCATCCGGAATCGGTTCATGGCTTCGTGGATAAATCGGCAGGAGTGCCGGATCAAGCTCCATTGCTGCATGAATGACATCCAGTAATTGTTGGCCATAACGATTGAGCTGTTTGATACTTAAGACCTCAAGTCCTCTAAGATGGTTCATGTCCCGGGGTTTTTCGATTGCCAATTTCAGCAGCAGATCATTGTGAATAACCTGATAGAGAGGCCTGTCGATTTTTTGGGCGGCAGATCCCCTGAATTCCAGAAGGGCTTCCAGAACTGCAAGCGACCTTCGGCCCAGCCGGCCTGCTCCCTTGAATTTCAAAAAACGGGGATCGTCATTGGCTGCAGATGTTCGAACAAGGCTCTGAATGTCGCATTCCTGGAGAAACCAGTTCAGACGGCCGATCTCAATCAGTTTTTCTTCAAGATTTTTGGATAATGCATTCAAATAAATGGCATCCTGAGAGGCATAGGCCAGCATCTCATCGGGCAGGGGTCTTTGAGACCAGTCTTTTTTCTGGAATTTCTTTTCAAGGCGAATGTTGTAAAAGAGATTCAAGACAGAATCAAGCCCAGTAAATTGCATTCCCAGAAAACGGCATGCCAGTTGGGTATCAAAAAGATTTTTAACCTCGATAGAAAAATCTTTGTAAAGACAGCGAATGTCGTAATCCGACCCATGAAACACTTTTCGAATATCGGGATTCGAAAAGAAAGGTTTGAGAGGAGAAAGACCACCGATCTGAAGCGGATCCACCAGAAAACACGCGCGAGGTGTTGCAATCTGAACCAGGCAGACCTTTTCCTGATAGTGAAACAGGGAGTCGGCTTCAAGGTCAACGCCCACGATTTCTTCGTTTTCCAGGACCCCGGCTGTTTTTTCAAGGTCATGAGCGGTTGTAATGAGCTGATAAGGTATTTTCGTGAATTGATGAATTGTCTTATCCTTAATTGGACTTCTGATTAATTTTTACAAAGCACCATATCAGAGAACAGGCGGCAGATGATAGTTTTTTCCTGCCATCTGTCTGTCATCTGTCTGTCATCTGGTATCTGGCGCCCATGTAACAACGAATATAAACTTATCTGACGTTTTTGAAAAGCTATTTTACACTGCATTCGACGGTGATTTTGTCCTTGAATCCGGGCGCCACCTTAAGCGATGCCGGGCTTAACGCCAGATTGACAATGATGGTCCTTGAAGACTGTATTGATTCCAGAGGAATTTTTTCGGTATAGGCGGTGTTGATATTATTTAATAATTGTCTTCCGCCGATGATCTGTACGATGCTCGGCTCTATTGTGACTTTCTCCATTCTCAGATTTTCGGGCAGTTTTCCGGTCCAGTCCACCTGAACCGGCAGATTCTTTTTATCCGGAACATCCAGAGTTACATCCACAACAGCCGGATTAAAGCTTTTTATAAAAATACCGGGTGGCAGAGAAATATTTTCATTGGTGATTGTATAAATGTTTTGCCCGACAACTGATTTACCCAGATCAATTTTTACCCGCACATGGTCCGGACGAAGGGCTCTCGTTAATGGAACAGAACCGGCAAGTTGAATTTTGATGCTGTTTACTGAGGCATCCAGAATTTCCATGCCGGGATTACGGTTCATATACTCTATTGGTATTTCAAATGTGACCAGTGAGTCCAGCCCCCTGGCAATGGTGAACCATACGCTGGTAATAAAAATAACGGCAACCATTGCGGCTAATCGAATCTCGTTTTTTTCTTTTTTTTGGCCGGATGGATCCTTGATGACCAATCCCAAGTGCTGCTGAAGATGTTTTTCCAGGTCGTCCTTTTTCAGCATCGGTGTAATCGTGAAACCTTTCACGATTTGAACGGTTCCACGTTCCTCGGAAACAACCACGATCAGGGAATCCGTGGATTCAGCCAGACCCACTGCGGCCCGGTGACGCGTTCCATAATAGGATGGCAGCTCCTGACGGTGAGACAGGGGCAAAATGACCCCCACTTCATGAATTCGATCGCCTTCAATAATGATGGCCCCATCGTGAACCGGATTGTCTTCCCAGAAAATACTGGTGATCATTTCCTTGGAAATGGCGCCATCCCAGAGGATGCCGTTTTGAATCTTCTCGTTGATGTCTTCCTTGCCGGGAAAAACAATCAGGGCGCCGATCCGCTTTCTGGCCAGATCCATGACGCTGTTTGCAATGATTTGAACGGGGGTATGAAAAGGTTGTTGTGGAAGCCCCCAAAACAAGGTCTTGATGTTTTTGACCTGAAGAACGCTCCGGATTTCGTTTCGAAACACGACAATGATAATTAACGCAGCAACGGCTGTAATGCCCTGAATGACCCAACTGGTCACAATCAGGCCGATTGAAACGGCAAGGCGTTGAAATATCCACAAGAAAGCAAGACCGATAAGTATTCGAAATGCTTTGGTGATTCTGAAAATAACATAACAGCGGAAGAGGATATAACTGCACAAGGTGATATCCACGACATCCTGCCATCGAATGCTTTGAAGAAAAATCAGAAAACCGTCCATAACTCTTATTCCGTAACGCTGAATCGAAGAACCTGCAGAATTCGACCTTCCGAATCAGTAATTTCCACCCGCCATGGGCCTTTATCCGATTCCCTAAGTTGAATGGCGCTGTAAGTTGTCCAACGGGGCGGCTGAAGTGAAAGCTTGATTTTTGTGGTTAAATTGTCCCGATTGTACCAATTGTGCGTAATATGCGTTTTTTCGGGTACAGGGTCGAACAGGGTATAGCAGAAAATTTTGCCGATCCCGATGGAAAATACAACCCCTTCGTATAGTGGCTGGCGCTCCTGAACATCCTCACATAAGACTGCTGAGGATATTACCAGTTTTTCCGCTGAGGCGGCCCAGATCAGTCCGTGCTTATCACAAAAGGCGCCAAGGCACAGAAAGATTGCAGCACCCCAAATAATCACCTTACATTTTTGAAAATACACCATGTTGACTCCATTGATTTTTGAGCAAATTGACACTGTTCTTAAAAAAGCCGGTTGTATCAAACAGGTTGTCCTCTATCTGTGGATGACCGGGAGAATTCGGTCCAGTCCAGCATAATGGTTCAGTGCCAGACCAAAAAAATATCTCAATTTTAATCATGTAAAAACAGTATGGGTTCTTGTAACAAAGCAGGAATGGGTTCGATATTGAACACGGAAAGAATGTGATGGGATTTTTCATATTAACATGGCAATGCATCATTTTGTGGTTTGATTCTGGATGAAAACCGCTGGATAGTCAAGAACGAAAACAGCCTAAATATCAATTGCAAAACTGAACGCATTTTCATATTATCTCCAGGATCGTATCAAATCTTAACCATAATGAGTGATGTACTTTCATGACCAATAACAGCAATACCTTCAATTTTCAGGCTACCACATAAGCCGGGACACTTCTACTCTCAAGAACTTGAGCAGCCAACCTGTCTCGGCTTATGTGGGTAGCAAAGGTTGGCCACCCACATAAGCTGGGACGCTTTCACTCGCAAGTATTTACTGGAGCAGCCAATCTGTCCCGCCTTATGTGGATAGCCCTTTATTTCGTCATTTTCAAAAAAACTTGTTGACAAAATTCGGAACATGAGATGAGAATGCACAAGGTAGGAGGCGTGGTGCCATATTTCAGATGGTATCTGATGTATAATCAGCGGATTGCGATGTGCTGTATACACGGATCAACGAGCTGAATACAATTGTCTGTCAGGATCATCCAACTGCAAGTATATGCCAGCAAAAGCATGTGGCCTAACATTATGTTCCAGCGGAGCACGACAGAACGGATGCAAGCCAGTTGGAACCGATCTGTTTCTCAAAAGCGTCTCAAATTCTGTTTGCAACTGTACCGAAATGCTGTTTATCGGTGATAGCCAGAAACTGTTATATTCGTTTTTATTGCATGATGTACGGAAACATACGAGGTGATAAAAATGTTTTGACAAGTATTATTTTGTGATGCATAAAAGATTGGAACGAGATTTGGGATTATCTGCTGGCAGAACTGAAAAACAGATATCGCTTGCACATCCTTATATTGTTTGCATTTTGGAAAGATATACATAAACTGTACAATCACTTGTTGGGCAGCAAGACAAACGAAAGGAGAACACAAATGCTTGAAGCATGGCAACTGAGCGCAGTTATCCGGTACAGAAGTCAGCTCCGGACGGCCAGAGAGGCCATGCCTTGACCCGAAGTTTTTTCACAACCCAGATTCCATACCTCAAGCCGCCCCGTTTGAGGCCTTTGAATTCCCTATCTACCATCAATTTGGAGGAATGCCCATGAAAACATTTTCACGGATATTTGCAACGTTTCTTTTGGTGATGTTCTCTTTGAATATCCCGGCTTTAGCAACTACACTCGATGAACTCTTCCAGCAACAAGAAAACAGTCCGGTTGATGCCGCTTCCCCCACCGAACGTTTTCAGCAAGCAGAACAGGCTGCGATCGTTCTCGAAAAAAATTGGGACACTTTCGGCGATGTTTCATTCTGGATTCGAGGCTGCATGGTCGAGTCCTTGATCAACTATATTGCTGCCGCTTATGCTATCAATCGAACTCCGAATAAAGACATCGTCTTGAGGGTCAAGGATCAGCTCCTCAAGTGGCCTTCAATCGAAAAGAAACTCGACAAAGACAATGAGGATTTCGACGACCGTTTGTGGTGGGCCATGGTTTTTATCAGGTACTACGAGGTGATCGACAACAATCGAGATTTACTCGACAACAAAGCGGCCTTCATTTTCAAGGATCGTGTTGTAGAAAAGAACGCATATGACGATGTCTATGAAGGAGGCGTGTGGTGGCAGTATGCTCCAAAACCATTTGAATTCCCACTTTGGAAGAGGGGATATTTTCCGGGGAGGCAAAAGACGGCAGTGACTAATTCCCTGTTTTTAATGATAGCCGCAAGATTAGCTCTTCACTACAACAAACTGGGTGACACAGAACGCTATAACTATTTCCTCGAGTGGGCCAATAAAGAGGCCAACTGGTTACGCAATCATACCCCTTACGACATTTGGGGTCGATCGGTCAGCCCAGTCGGTGACGCACTGGAGAAAGGTGGCGAGGTGGTTATCGATATATGGACTTATAATCAGGGGCTGTATACGATAGCCATGGCCGACTATGCGGAGTTAATCAGAGATAACTGGCCTCTTCAGTTGGCAGTTGATCATTGGAATGGCTACTACAATATCATCTGGCCGGACGGTGTGCTGAGAGAACTCGTAAACAGAGATAACCCTTGGGATTATCCAAGGACCGATCTTATGGTATTTAAGGGACTGGCCACTCGTCATTGGATGTATGCCTACGACCGGATAAAAGCATTCTCGTCAACCATGGCATCTCAAATCAGTAGTGTTGTGCGAAATAGTGCCGACAGAGCCTTGGCAAATGGCAACCAACAAGACAAATTTGGATTTTACTGGGAAAAATCTGACCCCTTTAAGTGGAACGCGGCAACTCAATCGTCTGCTGTGGATTTGCTTTCGGCCGCTGTGATGGAGAGTACGAAATAATTGATGGGGAAGAGAACCTGAGCGGCGGCCCACTGGCTTGGCTTTTTTACCGCTATACACCACAGATCGCATAGGTCCACAAGTGTTGGCATTTTATCGTAACTTATTGAATTTGAGACTTTTATTTAAAAACCAGAAAAGATTGAAATTATCTCCTGTTTTCAAATGGTTAGACATATTCGAATTGAAGATGCCAAAACTTACAGACCTATGCGTTGAAAAGCATCCGTAACCATTACCCTCAAGGCTACGTCATGGTTGCTTCGGATCCTGTTGGTCCTGAACGTCACACCAACAAGCATCATGAAGCGCAAGGCGGTCGTTAGCGATTATGCATGGTACCCAGCAGCCAGGATAACTAACAAGCTGGCCGAACCAAAGTATCACGACAGCCAGGGAAATACGGACCCGACTGCTCAGATAGACACGACCGACGTTATTCCGTCAGGCACGGATAAAAATGGCAATCCAACTTATGATGCCTCAGGCTACTGATTGATTCAGAAAGACAAAATTCTTATTACAGATAACTTAGTGCAATTCAAGATGAAAGGGAATGCTAATGAAAACATTTAGATATTCAGGATTTATTGCTTGTTTCAGCTTTTTTTATTTATTCACAGGCTTGTTATTACCAGACTTTGCCAACAGCCAAACTGTAACCGAGTTTTCTTCCGGCCTTACCGCAAACTGTAATCCTCGGGGAATTACTTCCGGGCCGGATGGAAATCTATGGTTTACGGAAGACTCCGGCAACAGTATCGGAAGGATTACTCCGTCCGGAGTCATCACCGTATTTTCTTCAGGTCTTGCCCCCAACAGTTATCCTTGGGGTATTACTTCCGGACCAGATGGAAATCTATGGTTCACGGTGGTCGATGGCATTGGACGTATTACCCCATCTGGCGTTATCACCGTGTTTTATGCAGGACCTGCCAAGTACAGTTTCCCTACAGAGATCACCGCCGGACCGGACGGAAATCTCTGGTTCACGGATTACGGCGCCATTGCCATTGGAAGGATTACCCCATCCGGAGTTATTACCTTCTTCTCAATCGGTCTTACCGCCGATAGTTGCCCTTGGGGAATCACAGCCGGGCCGGACGGGAATCTCTGGTTCACGGATTACGGTACAAGTGCAATTGGACGTATTACCCCATCCGGGGTTATTACCAGGTTTTCGTCCGGCCTTGGTGCATACAGTGGCCCTATGGCGATCACCTCCGGACCGGATGGAAACCTCTGGTTTACGGACTATGATGCAGGCGCGGTTGGAAGGATTACACCGTCAGGAGTTATTACGGAGTTCTCAGCCGGCCTTGCCGCCAATAGTGGCCCTTGGGGGATTACCTCCGGGCCGGACGGAAATCTTTGGTTCACGGATTACGATGGCGGAGCGATTGGAAGGATTACCCCATCCGGAGTTTTTACTGTGTTCTCTACCGGTCTTACTGCCAATAGCGGCCCTCAGGGAATCACCACCGGACCAGATGGAAATCTCTGGTTTACGGAGTACAACGGCAACGCGATTGGACGGTTGACGGATATCAGAACAGGCTGTACGGCGACTTTAGATCAAAGTCTAATACTCAATATTCCATATCTTTCATATACCGATCCAATATCAGGAACCCTATCGCATTGGGCGAATTTTGTTTATGAGACAGCGTCATTCCCGTCGTTTATACCTTTCAAACTGACAACTTTTGGTATTATAAATCATCCGTCTTTTTCGTGCACAGCATCAACTCTTTACAGTGATTTGTCAATCCATATCCCTGACGTTCTGTCGCCCGATGGAAAGACTCATTGGTGGGTGGATTTGAAATACAGCCCAACTCTTTCCATCAATGGAAATGCCTACTTTCTTGTTAAAGAGTATGGATTGGTTTCTAATTGAGGTAGTCCTTTTATAATACCAAAAAAGATGTATTGGTAAATGACGTTACTTGCCCAAACTGAAGATACATTTTTCAACGGCAGGATAAAGGTATTGCTGCACCGGGATGGATACCGATTTCCCATCGACGCTGTGTGCCGCATTTTCAGCCCCAGAGGCTGAGGACCGTATCGTGGATTTAGGCACTGGATGCGGCATCATTTCCTTGGTCCTGGGGTGCCGATATCCGGCGGTAAGCATTACGGGAATTGAAGTTCAACCGGATTTATTTCAATTCCAGTGGGATTTTTCTATCGGGATTTAACGATATCGCCCATCTGACCATGAAACAAGATTCGTCATTACTCAACGTATCGATAAATGAAGTGGCGATGACATAATCCACAACATGTCATCAGACAACCCAAACTGTAAATTTTTTCCCTCCATAAACGACTTCATGACCGACCCGACCCATGAAGAACGCATCAACTTTTGAGAGACCCCTTCGCCCGACAACAATTGTGCCGAAACCACCGTCTGCCGCTTCCTTGACAATGGCTTCGGATCGGCTACGTACACCGGAAATTATTTTTTCAGATATTTTTTCAGATTCAAACCCGGATGTTATCAGCACGTCTTTTACGTCATGAAACAGTCGCGCCACTTTTAATTTAAAAGTTTCAAGGCAGGTAGCAGACATATCCACTTCTGGAAGCTCAGGCCTGCAATTTTCAGAAAGATCGAAATGAATAGCCTCCAAGCCTGGAATTGCATGAAATATACAGACCTCATACCCATGACCGCCCAGCAATGAAGCGACAAATTCAACCGCTTTCATCGAAGCCGGTGAAGCATCCACGGCCAATAAGATTTTCTTGACGGCGGAAGCCTGCCCCACGATCAGAATCGGAATAAATGTTAACGATTGTAACAGCTTGACAGCAACACTGCCCAGTATGATATTTTTCAGTGCACCCATTCCCCGCCTTCTCAGGACCACTGCAGTGTAACCTTTTCTTGCTTCATTTATGATGTCCCGGGCAACCCCTTTTTCCAGGCGATGAAATTTGATTTCAATGGACCGTTCCGAAAATCCGTCTGAGATCAAAATGCTTTTCGCCTGCTCCAGGCGCGCACGGATTTTTCCTTTCTCCTGCGTTTCCCTGTTTTTTAATTGATCTACGACGGTTTTGCAAGTTGGTTCCTGCACCAATTCCCGATATTCTTCCGGTATGCCACTGAAGACATGAAACAGCACAATCTGCGTATTCTCGTCAACGGGCATAAAATCCTTTATGTAGTTAACCGTTTGTAAGGTTCGTTCGGAACCATCAACCAATATTAGCATTTTTTTTTGTATTGTCATACTCCATCCTCCGCAATTAGATCTGTAAAACTGTTGTCTATACACCACGTCATCACAGCCATTTTACACTGGAATGAACAGATCGCATTCTGCTGGAAACTATTCACCGCCTCCCCCCAATACCGCGTAAAGTCTCACCTGATTGGCAAGCCTTGCCAGACGGAGTGAGATAAGCCCCTGCCTCGCGGAATTCAAGGTACGCTGGGCATCGAGGACGCTAAGATAGCTGTCGATGCCCTTCCGGTATCGCACTTCTGATCGGCTGTAAATAATTTCGACGGCATTCACCAAGGATTCCTGGGCCGAAAGCTGCTCACCCACGGTACCATTAACAGCCAGTGCATCGGCAACTTCCCTGAAAGCCACCTGAATTGCCTTTTGATACGAGTTTAGCGCAATTTCACTTTCGATCCGGGTCGCATTATATGCCGACCAGAGTCTGGCATCGAATATGGGCGTTATAATAACGGGCGCAAAGTTCCATGTTCCGGAGCTGGAGCCGAAAAGACCGCCCAGGTCGCTGCTGGCGGTCCCCACGCCCGTGGTCAGGGAAATGCGGGGAAAAAGCGCTGCGCGGGCAGCCCCGATATTGGCATTGGCACCCTTAAGCCGGTGTTCAGCCGCCAGGATATCGGGCCGGTTCAGCAGGATTTCAGAAGAGATTCCAAAAGAAACGATTTGCGGCTCCTGAATATCGGACAGATTCGCCGATAGCACGTCAGTTGGTGCAGACGATCCTATAAGCAGATTAAGCACATTTTCATCCAGAGCAACCTGCTGGGTGAACCGGGCGATGTCACCCCTGGCAGTATCCACCTGTGTTTGCGCGCGTTTCACATCCACTTCGTTAGCAAGCCCAACCTGATACCGACGGTTGATGATCCGGTAAACGTCTTGCTGGGTCTGCAAGGTGGTTTTGGCTAGGTTCAGGTTTTCACGATCCGCCGCCAGATTCAGATACGCGCCGGCAGTTGCCGCGATCAACAGGATTCGTGTGCTGCGCATAGCTTCATCTGTTGCTATGTAATTTTCCAGGGCGCTGTCTTTAAGGCTGCGAATGCGGCCAAAGAAGTCGATCTCCCAGGAGGCAATGCCAAGATTGACGCTGTATTTTTCCTCGGTGTGGGCTACTCCAGACGACGACAGGTCCGCTGGATACCATTGGTTGCTCATGCTGCCTGCCGCATTTAGTGATGGAAATAGCTCGGCTTTCTGAATGCCATAGAGTGCAGCCGCTTTTTCCACGTTCAAAAAGGCAAGCTGCATATCCCGGTTATTGCTAAGAGCCGTCTCGATAACCTGTTGCAGTTTTGGGTCTGTGAAAAACGCCTGCCAGCTCAGTTTCAGTGCAGTCTGTGCTTCGGCTGTGGTCTGCGGATCTCTGTAGGACGGGCCTTGCGGCCATTCTGCAGGAATCGGCGCCGAAGGCCGCGTGTAGTTGGGGGCCAAAGAACAGCCATTTATAAAAATCAGCACTGCATAATAAAGTGCGATTTGCTTTCTCATGTCATCCTACCTCCTGTGAAGTGGAGGAGGCAAGAGCGTATTCAGTGGGTTGACTCTTTTGTTCCTTCATGAATATCTTGGATACAAGGACAAAGAACAGTGGGATAAAAATGAGATCAATGAATGTGGCGGAAAGCATCCCACCACAAACTGCTGTACCAATGGCGTTCATGGCGCCGGCGCCGGCGCCGGTGGCTATGGCCAGCGGCAAGACCCCGAAAAAGAAAGCCAGGGAAGTCATGATGACGGGTCGGAATCGTATTTTTACAGCGCCAAGTGTTGCGTCGATAAGGCTGTCGCCGTGTCTCAACCGTTCTTTGATAAACTGGATGATCAGGATGGCGTTTTTTGTCGAAAGGCCAAGTGTGGTGAGAAATCCGATCTGGAAGTAGACATCGTTGGGAAGCCCCCGCAATGAAGTAGCCAGGATCGCGCCCAACACCCCCAGCGGCAGCATCAACAGGTTGACGAAGGGGATGGTCCAGCTTTCGTACAGGGCGGCCACACAAAGGAAGATGACAAAAATGGAAAATGCGTAGAGAATAGGCCCCTGAGCCGTCGCCATCCGCTCCTGATAAGACAGTCCGTTCCAGTCAAAACCGATCCCCTGGGGCAGCTTTGCCGCGATTTCTTCCATGGCGACCATGGCCTCGCCGGTACTGTGACCTGGTGTCGGTTCGCCCCAGATGTTGATGGATGGAAAGGCGTTGTAGCGCTCCAGTTTGGGAGACCCCTGAGCCCACCTGCAGGAGGCAAAGGAAGAAAAGGGGACCATCTTGCCCACTCTGTTGCGGACATAGAGTTTTTCCAAATCCTTTGGAAGCATACGATAGGGGGCATCCGCCTGGACATAGACATTTTTGACCCGACCGGCCTGGATAAAGTTGTTGACAAAGGCGCTGCCAAAGGCCGCCCCAATGGTGTTGTGAATGGAAGCGATGGGAATTCCCAGGGCCCCGGCCTTTTCCCAATCCACGTCGATATGGTATTCGGCCACATCTTCCATGCCGTTGGGGCGGACTCTAACCAGTCGCTGATCCTGCATGGCCATGCCGAGGAGCTGGTTACGGGCCTCCATGAGTTTTTCGTGACCCAGACCGCCACGGTCCTGCAATTGAAAATCAAACCCAACGGCCATCCCCAGTTCGATGACCGGAGGGGGCGGAAAGGCGAAGACCATGGCGCCTTTTATCTGTGAAAACGCCCTCATGGCCCTGCCGGCGATGGCCTTGACCTTCTGTTCCGGCTGCTGGCGCAGCTTCCAGTCTTTGAGTTTGGCAAATCCCAGGGCCATATTCTGTCCATCGCCGCCAAAACTCGTCCCGGCGATCGACATGAAGGATCCAACCCCGTCTTTCTCATTCTCCAGAAAATGATCTCTTACCTTGTTCATGATTTTTTCAGTCTGCTCCAGGGTTGAACCCGGCGGCAGCATGGCCTGTACCAGCAGTATGCCCTGGTCCTCATCCGGAATATAGGAGGTGGGCATTCTATGAAAGAGGAATCCCACTGCCGTCACAATCAAAAGATACAACATCGTGTATCGCGCTGCTCTTGAAAAGGATCGGCCGACGATCCCCACATAGATGTCTCTGGTCCTTGCAAAAGTCCGATCAAACCATCGAAAAAAAGGGCGCAGGAAAAAGACCGTTTTATCCGCTGGTTCATGCCCGGCATGTATAGGCTTCAGGAATGACGCACAGAGGACCGGGGTCAGAATCAGGGCTACGAGTACAGAAAGGAGCATGGAAGCGATGATGGTCACGGAAAACTGGCGGTAGAGAACACCGGTGGAGCCCTGAAAGAAGGCCATGGGACCGAAGACCGCCGAGAGCACCAGACCGATACCGATCAGGGCGCTTGTGATCTCGCCCATTGACTTGGCCGTGGCCTCCCGGGGCGAGAGTCCCTCCTCGGACATGATCCGCTCCACATTCTCCACCACCACGATAGCGTCATCCACCAAGAGTCCGATGGCCAGCACCATGGCGAACATAGTCAGCATGTTGATGGAAAAACCGAAAAAACCAAGGACTGCAAAGGTTCCGAGCAGCACCACCGGCACGGCGATGGTGGGAATCAGGGTAGCCCGGATATTGCCCATGAAAAGGTACATTATCACGAATACCAAAAGGATCGCTTCAAAAAGGGCCTTAGCCACTTCCTCGATGGCCACTTTGGTAAACGGCGTGGTATCGTAGGGATAAATCACTTTCAAGCCGGAAGGGAAGTAGCGGCTCATCTCCTCTAATTTCTGTTTGATGTTATTGGCGGTATCCAGAGCATTTGCGCCGGCAGCCTGACGAATGGCCATGGCTGCGGAAGGGCCGTTATAATAACTCACGATATCGCTACGCTCGGCTCTCAGATCCGTCCGGCCGATGTCCTTGATCCGGACCACCGAACCGTCCGGATTGGTACGGATGGGGATGGTGGAGAATTCCGCTGGGGTATGGAGCAGATGCTGAACAATGATGGCGGCGTTCAAACGCTGACCTTCCACGGCAGGCGCTCCGCCGAACTGACCGGCGGAGACCTCGACGTTGTAGGCCTTGAGCGCCAGAATCACATCATCCATGGTTAGGTGGTAGTTGGTCAGCTTGTCGGGGTTGACCCAGATCCGCATGCTGAATTGGGTGCCGAAATTCATCACTTCGCCGACTCCCCGTACCCTGGACAGTATCTTTTCAAGATTCGACTGGGCGTAGTCCCGCAGGTCTTCGCCGCTCATGCTGCCGTCTTCCGAAGTCAAACCGACAATAATCAGGAAGTTTCTGGTGGATTTGCTGACTTTGACACCGGAGCGCTGCACCACATCGGGAAGGCTGGCCATGGCAAGCTGTAGCTTGTTCTGTACCTTGGACCAGGCGATATCCGGATCCGTTCCTGGGGCGAAGGTCATCTCGACGCGGGCTGCACCGGACGAAGAACTGGTGCCGGAGAGATAGAGCATATCGTCCAGACCAGTCATCTTCTGCTCAATGATCTGGGTTACGGTATTTTCCACCGTCTCCGCCGAAGCGCCGGGAAAAAAGGCATCAATGGCAATGGCCGGCGGGGCGATGGGAGGATACTGGGAAATGGGCATTTTGTAGATGGCCAGCCCACCAGCCGTCATTATGATGATAGCAATAACCCAGGCAAAAACCGGGCGGGCAAGAAAGAATTTCGAGAGCATCAGACGCCTCCTTTACTTCGCTTTTGAGACTGGGCATCCGGGCCGGCCGAGGGTTTATTGTCGGTTTGCGTTTCTTTAAAGGGGGCTGACTTCACCGTTGTGCCGGGCCGTAACATCATCAGTCCCTCGACGATCACCGGATCACCGGGAGCAAGACCGGCCGATACCAGCCATTTGTCGCCGATAGCCCGGTCAAGGGTGAGCGGGCGGAAAGCGGCCTTGCTTTCAGCATCCACGATCAGCGCAAAGGGATTGCCCTTGGAATCGCGGGAAACCCCCTGTTGCGGAATAAGAATCGCCTGTTCATTGACGCCTTCCTTGATCACCGCCTGGACGAACA
>Ga0194044_10000420_pt1 | contig 21030 bp, 16 predicted proteins | sample JunL4417m_MetaG_FD_155460 | JGI IMG/M metagenome (GOLD analysis project Ga0194044, IMG submission 155460) | Anoxic zone freshwater microbial communities from boreal shield lake in IISD Experimental Lakes Area, Ontario, Canada - Jun2016-L442-17m | ecosystem: Environmental > Aquatic > Freshwater...
GGTTTTATTTGTATCATAATTTGATCTAAAAACTGAAATTAATATTTTATTATTTGTTTTTTGTTCAATGAGTTTCCAATTTGTATCATTTTTTAACTTTTGAATGATTTGTGAAGATTCAAGTGGAGAGTTATAAACAGAAATTGAGGTTGATGTTGGAGAGAAATAATTACCACTCCCTAAAACAAATATATTTGAGCATTCGCCAAAGGCTGTAAATAATGTTTGATCTTCTTGTTTTTTAAAATCATAACCATTGGGAATTATACTTTTATTTGGCATTGGCAAGCAACTATTAGCAGAGTTATTTCTAGACAATATTTTTTCCCAATCCTTAGCTGATTCCGGAAGTTTTTTATTTTTGTATATAAAATTTTTAATCATCTCTTTTCTGAAAACTTGCCGAAACTTTTTTGTTGAATTCGTGCCATAAAGAATAAAATTATTAATTGAATACTTTTGCGCTGTTGAAACTTTGAACCCCTTAACTAAGGGTTCAGTGTCAAATTCCATTGTAGATTTTTGGCCCTTTACATCAATTTTACTTTTTGTATTTTTCAAAAGTTGATTTACGTCTTTACCGCTTTTAACTACAGCCTCTGCTTCCTTGGTAAAATCAGCTGCCAAGGAATATAAAGGCAAAACAAAAATTAAGCACATTAAAATTACTATTTTTTTCATAAAGAGGCTAAAATTATTTCAAATATTCCAAAGGATTAACCGGAATACCATTTAGTCGTACCTCGAAATGAAGATGGGGGCCAGAGGTCATGTTGCCTGCGCCAGGAGTGCCTGGGGTACCACCAGAAAGGCCAATTTGCTGACCTTGAACTACATATTGCTCTTCATCAACCATAATCTTAGAAACATGGCCATAAACGGTAGAGAGACCGTCGCCATGGACAATCATAATATAACTATACCCCTGTCCTGCATCTTTAGCCCGGGCAACGTAACCAGAGGCGGCTGCTCGTATGACAGTTCCCTGCTTGGCCCGAATATCAATGGCTGGATGCTCAAAGACATAGCGAAATGGATAATCTGGATCATGAAAATAAGCTGTAACCGTGTTTTTAGTTACTGGCCAGATTAAGCCGTTGGGATTTAAAACTAATTTTTTATTCTTTTGCTGCTCCAGTTTTTCACGCATCGCCTTTTCAAGCGATACTACATCGGAAGCGGCTTGCGCCTGTTCTTGCTTGGCTAATCGAATTAGTCGTTGAAACTCTATTTCCGAAGACTCAGTTTGAACTATTAAAAATTGCTTGCTTTCCTTTTCAGCTAATAATGCTGTTTTTTTGTCATCCAGATCTTTCTTTAAAATTGCTAAATCTGTATTCTTTTTTTCCTGATTAGCTTTTTGCAATAACAACTCATCACGTAATTTTTCCAATTCGCGAACACTGTCGCCTAACTCACTATTAACATCTTCCAAATATTTTACCTGATTTAAAAAATCTGACAGAGAATCATTTAATAATAATACTTGTAAAGTGTTAACTCGATCCTGCTGATGTAGTGCACGTAAAATAGTAGCAATATGTTCCTTTTCTTGTACCAACTTATCCTCTTTATCGCTAATTTCTAAGGATAGCTTTTTAATTTCCAATGTTACTTGATCAATTTCTAGGCCGGTGCGCATAATATCTAATTCTAGTGAGGCAACCCGATTATCTAAAATACCCATCTGATTGGTCAAATCAAGCTTTTCACTCTGCTTTTGTTCTAGAGCTTTGGCATATTCTTCTTGCCGTCTGGAAAGCTCGTCGGCTCGATCTTTTTTGGCTTTTATTTGATCGCTAATTTTTTTCACTTCAGCAGACTCTGGCTGATCCTGCCCTAGGGTGAGTTTAATATCAAACGCAAAAAAAGCAATGATAATCGCTGATAAAAAAATACCTCCGGCTAAAAGTTTTAGCGACCAAAAAATTGTTCGCATGGATAATCGACTCATACTAATATTATAGCATAAATCGCAAAAAGTTTAAAATAGTGAAGATTTTTTAGCTGAGCTTAGCAATAGCAGAGTGCAGTCGAATTAATACCGATTTTTTTCCCAATACTTCAGCAACTTCAAATGGCCCCGGGCTAGCTTTGCGTCCTGTCAATGCTACCCTCATCGGCCAGAGCACTTCCCCGACCGTGAGATTATTATCAGCGATATGTTTAATGACAATTTCTTCTAAACTATTCCGATTCCAACTAGATTCATTAACCAGTTCGAGCCAAGTTTGAACCAAGGAAAGATTTTTTACAATTACTGGTTTTTCAAAATTTTTCCACATCAAAAGTTCTGGTTCAAATTTGAGTTTTGGCTGAAAAATGAAATCGGTCAATTCGCTTATTTCATTTAATTTTTTTAACCGATCTCTGGCAAGCCCCACAATAGCTTGCAGGTCAATTTCTGAAATTTTGTCACCAGTTAGATTATTGCGTAAATCTCCAGATTCTTCTGCTAATAAATTTGCTTCAATTAAATATGGTTTAACCTTTTTCGTTAAATCCTCTAAAGAAAGTTGTCTAATATAATACCCATTAAAATAATTCAATTTATCAAGATCAAATATAGCCGGGCTAATGCCGATATTGTTAATATTAAATTCTGCCACGATTTGGGGCAAGGATAATATTTCATTATCTCCTTTCGGGTGCCAACCTAGCAAGGTGCAAAAATTTATCATTGCCTCGGGTAAATAGCCATTAACTTTATAATCTTCTACCGCCACATCACTATGTCGTTTTGAAAGTTTGCCACCTTCTTTGTTTAAAATCAAAGGAATGTGAACAAATTTAGGTGGCTGCCAGTCGAATGCCCGATATAGCAAAATGTTTTTCGGAAATGAAGGAATCCATTCGTCGCCACGAACCACATGAGTTATTTCCATTAAATGATCGTCAATCACATTGGCAAACTGATAGGTTGGCATACCATCAGTTTTAATTAAAACATGATCTTCAAGATGTTCAACTTTAAATGTTATATCACCACGCAGTTCGTCGTGTACCACCAACTCACCCTCGGTCGGAATCGCTTGGCGGATAGTGAATGGTTCCCCTTTAGCGGCGCGCTCTGCTGAGACGACCGAATCTATATGGCGACAAGTGCCATCGTAGCGAGGTGGCAGTTTGTTAACTATTAAATCCTCTTTTAATTTTTGAATTCGTTCAACTGAACAGAAACAACGATAGGCATTGCCAGTGGCAAGTAGTCGCTCGGCATATTGATCATAAATCTCACGTCGTTGGCTTTGGATATACGGCCCAAAACTACCACCGATTTCCGGTCCTTCGTCAAACTTAATACCTACCCAATCTAAAACCTGAACTAGATGCTCTGCCGCACCAAGCACCTCGCGCTTTTGATCAGTATCTTCGATGCGTAAAATTAATTTACCACCCAGTGATTTAGCAATTAAAAAATTATATAACACGGTACGAAGGCTGCCGATATGGACGAATCCAGTAGGTGATGGAGCAAAACGTAAACGAATGTCTGACATATAGTTAAATTATCGATTAATAGTTTTTTTAAATTCTTTAAATTTTTCTAAAAAAATTTTGGCTGAAGGTTTACGCACTTCATGCACCTGATCGACAATTTCTTCAACCGGTACCCAGCGCCACCCGGAATGATCCCAAAAATTAACCGAGACATCCTCGTCTTTACCAGTAAACTCTGCAATTAATAATGACTGCTTTTGACCCCGCCAACCACCATGGCGTTCACGCTCGAGTGATGGATTATGATTAGGAAATCGATATTGATGCAAATTTTTAAAATCTTTTTTAGCAACAATCGAATCAGTATTTAATTCTTCTTTTAATTCTCGTAAACCAGCTTTTTTTATCGATTCAAAACTTCGGCCCCCTTGAGGCAATTGCCAATGAACTGTATTACTTTGCGCACGTTGTACTAACAAAACATAATCCTTGCCCTGCTCTGACTTGTACAGCCAACATGCCACATTCGGTCGATATAACTTCGGTTGAACAAAGCGGTAAAACAAAAACATGGCGAAAAAAATAACGGTCGCATTATATATCCGTTTTAACCGACTTGGTTGTTTTAACAGACGCCACAGCCACTCAATACCAATAAATCGCATCCATTTGGGTGCGCGTGTAATTTTTTTGGTTAAAAAATCAAACGAGCCACCAACGCCGGTTGACAACCGAAGACTTGGTAAATGCTTGAGTTGATGATAAATAATTTTTTCTTGCCAAGGTGCACCTAGACCAACCAATGCAATATGAGGAGCGAACTCTGAAATTTGATTCAAGGGCAAATCCGCACCATCCTTTTCGATATCACATACTAATGCTTTAAGGCCGGAAAATCTATCGGCTATAACCCCATAAATATCTGCTGACTTAGATAATCCTTTATTCCAATCAAGTATTAATACTTTTAGCTCGTGAACCTTGGCATAATTTAAAATCTGTGGCACTAAATCTGCGCCGGTAACGCGTGCTATTTTACTACCGGATAAACTTGCAGCCAAGATCAGTCCAAAACCATCAGCCAAAACCAATTGGGATTGATTAATAATATAAAAGAGCTCCTCATCCTGCTGGGCAGCCAAAATTATTTCCGGATTTAGCGTTACAATCTGATGATGATCCTCACTATCACACCAGGCAGTGATTTGTCGCCAAATCTCACCACTCGACATCACTGGCAGACTAATACCTAAAATATGGACGTATTTCATATGATTTGTTTAAATAATAGCCTAATTTTTGATAAAAAACAAGATTTATTGCAAAAGCGTAAAGATTGACGATTTGCACGTTTTGGTGATAAAATAAGGGGACTAAATAATTAATTTCAATAATATGTCATACCAAGCACAAGATTTTCAGGCGCTGATTGGTCTACCTGGATTCTCTGATCAATTATTAACCAATCATTTCACGCTGTATCAAGGTTATGTTACCAATACCAACAAAGTTAGTGACGAATTAGCGCAACTGGCTAGTGATGGCCAGACTGCCACACCACACTTCGCTGAACTAAAACGCCGGTTCGGCTGGGAATGGAACGGTGTCCGACTGCATGAACTTTATTTTAGTAATCTCACCAAAACCCCTGCCCCACTAGATACTAACTCAAACCTTGGTCAAAAAATCATTGCTCAGTTTGGTTCGATTGAAAACTGGCAAGCACAGTTCAAGGCCACCGGTACTATACGTGGCATTGGTTGGGTAATACTCTATTACGACGAAAGCACAGACACCTTAACTAATACCTGGATTAACGAGCATGATGGTGGGCATTTAGCCGGCGCGAAACCACTCTTAATCATGGATGTGTTTGAACATGCCTTCATGGTCGACTACGGACTTAAGCGAGCTGATTATTTAGACGCCTTTATGGCAGCCATTAACTGGCAAGCAGTCAGTAATCGTTTATAATTCCAAAAAGAGCCGAAAGGCTCTTTTTTTTAATAGCATTATGAATAACAATAATATAACAATAATTTCACTGGGTGGCTCTTTGATTGTGCCAGATCAGATTGATGTCGCGTTTTTAAAAAGCTTTAAACGGGTCATTGATAATTTAACTACCAAGGGCGAACGATTTGTGTTAATTTGTGGCGGCGGCAAAACCTGTCGATATTATCAATCTGCTGCCAAAAGCGTTATTAAATTAACTGACGAGGATCTTGACTGGCTTGGAATTCACAGCACTCGATTAAATGCGCACTTACTCCGCACTATTTTTTATCAAAGTGCAAATCCTAAAATTATTACACATCCGCTAGAAAAAATTCATTTTTCGGAATCAATTTTAATAGCCGCGGGCTGGAAGCCTGGTCGGAGTACGGATTATGTTGCCGTCTTAATTGCAAAACAACTCAAGGCAAAGCGAATATTGAACCTATCAAACATCACCTGTGTTTATGATAAAGACCCGGCTAAATATAAAAATGCTCACCCGATTACTAAAATCAACTGGCCTGAATTTCGCAAACTTTTGCCCGAAAAATGGTCACCTGGAGCCAATGCTCCTTTTGATCCAGTAGCGAGCAAACTAGCCCACAAACTAGGTCTGGAAGTTGATATTCTTGATGGAAAAAATTATGCTAATCTGCGTAAATGCTTAACCAGTCAAAAATTTATTGGCACTAAAATTATTTAATCTTTTTAGCAGTCTTAAAAATCTCTAAATATTTTAGAGCAGTATTTTTCCAGTTAAATTGCTTGGCTTGATTTAAGCCTCGCTCAATATAGATTTGACGCACCGATTCGGATTGAAGCATGGTTGCCATGGCTTCGGTTGCGTCTAAATGATTATAGGGATCAACTAATAATGCTGCGTCTGCTAAGACCTCTGCCAAGCTACCAGCATAACTAGAAACCACTGGCGTGCCAGAGGCCATCGCTTCGAGTGGTGGGAAGCCAAACCCCTCATAATATGAAAGATAAACAAAAATGGTAGCAAGCTGGTACAAGCCAAGCTTGTCTTCAAGCGGCACATAGCCTAAAAAATGAATTTGATTTTTAAATTTTGATTTTTCCCATGTTTGATAAATCGCGCTATTTTTCCAACCAGAGGCTCCAGCGATCACTAAATGATATTCACTTAAATCTTGGTATTTTTCTCGCAGTGCTTCATATGCCAGAATTAAACCATCAATATTTTTACGAGGCTCAATGGTGCCTAATGTATAAATAAACTTTTTGGGCAAATGATATTTTTCAACAATTGCGTCTTTGTCATTTTGACTTGTCGCATTATTTAGATACAACGAATTAATACCAGGATACACAACGGAAATTTTTTCCGCATCAATCTGACACATTCGAATCACATCTTGCTTGGTTTGTTCACTAACTGCTACTAGCCTGTTTTGTTTTTGCAGTAAGGGAATAATATCAAGTTGACGATGCCATACATTTTTACGCCAAGAAAAAAATTCCGGATAATGCAAAAATGAGACGTCATGCACGGTCATTATCGCTGGAGTGGCCTTCAAAATTGCACCGAAATTAAAATGTGGCGAATAAAAAATATCAGCGTTAGTTCTCTTGTCTAATTTGGGATACCCCAGACGTTTTTGTAAAATATAATTAAATACTTTACTAGGATAGTGTGTTGTTTCAACTTTTGCACCTAGTCGAGTCAATTCATTAAAATTTACGGGCAATTTGTGTCTTGAATTACAAAACAGGACATAGGTATTGTCCTGATCTTGTGGAATAATATTTTTGAGCAATTGATACGTTAATTCTGACACGCCACTATATTGCTTATCTAGCAAGGGCGTGGCATCGATGCCAATACGCATAATTAAAAATCACACTTACCTTGAGTAAAGCGACAATATTCTTGCTCGATAAAATGTTTTAATTCCTGACGAAACCGCTCCCGTGAAAATGACTCGGCCTTGGCGCGAATAACGTTGGGGTCAAATGCCAATGGATTAAAACGCTCTAAGACGCGAAGTAACCCGTCAGCCGTTTGTTCGTGAAAAAACACCCCCGTCTTATGATTGGCTACAATTTCCAGTATCCCACCCCGGCCATAGGCAACAACAGGCCGTCCAGACGCCATGGCCTCAACCGCAGTAATACCAAAGTCCTCTTCTTGCGGATGAATAAAGGCCAAACACTTTTGATACAGTGCCGCTTGCGTGGCATCGTCAACCCGACCAACAAATTCGATATTAGGTGCACCAGCAGCAATTTTCTTTAAGCGAGGTAAATCTACCCCATCACCAAATACCACCAACTTCTTGCCCCATTTTTTAAATGCTTCCACGGTAATATCAATTCGCTTATATGGTACAATCCGACCACCAATCAAATAAAAATCACCAATTTCTTTTGAAATGCCAAAACGATCAACATCAACTGGCGGATATATAATCTGTGAATCACGCTTATAATACTTTGTGATGCGACGAGCGATGAAGTTGGAATTAGCAATAAACGTATCAACCCGATCTGCTGCAGCTCGATCCCAAAGCCGTAAATTACTTAACAAAAGCGCGATAATTTTTTTAAAATATTTATTATAGCTAAGCTCATTCAAATATTGGTGAGAATCACTCCAGAGATACCGTGTAGGGGTATGGCAATAACAAATATGAAGTGTTTCCGAAGTGGTAATTACACCCTTGGCGAATGCGCTGGCATCCGAGATGACCACGTCGTAATCTCGCAAATCAAAAAACTCTACCGCTATGGGCATGAGTGGCAAATACCATCGATAATGTTTTATGCCTCCCGGCAAACGCTGGATAATCGATGTCCGAATATCCTTGTTCTTAAAATTTTTACTGACATTCTTGGGCTCGAACAATAGCGTATAAATCGGTGCGTCAGGAAAAAGCTCGGTTAGAACCTTTAATACTTTTTCCGCGCCACCATCTTGAGCTAAGTGATCATGAACTAAGGCAACTTTCATAGGCTATTCAGCTTGACGATTTTTTAGTACGGCCATCGGGGTTTGCAACATGATTGATAAGTCTAATAATAAACTCCAATTTTCAATATAATAGGTATCGAGCTTTACTTCTTCTTCAAACGTTAAATCACTGCGACCAGAAACCTGAGCCAAACCAGTTATCCCTGGCTTAATGGTTAACACTTTTTTGTGAGATTGCTCGTATTTAGCAACTTCCTCTGGCAAATGTGGTCGAGGACCAACTAGGCTCATGTCGCCCTTTAGCACCAAAAACAGCTCCGCTAGTTCATCAATACTAAATCGTCTAATAAATCTCCCCACGCGAGTTACTCTCGGGTCGTCCTTAATTTTTACCATCGGCCCATCACTGCGTAAATTTTGACCAGCCAACTCTGCGTAACGCATATTGTCAGTTCCAGGGCGCATCGAACGAAATTTAAAATATTTAAACAACCTGCCACCCTGCCCGACTCGATAAACTGGCGTACCATCATCACGCTTATTAAAAAACACCGGCCCTCTAGAGTCCAGCTTAATTAACATAGCAGTGACTAGTAATATTGGACTAATTATAATAATGATTAAGCTTGAACCAATAATATCAAAAATGCGTTTAATAATGCGCCCCCAACCCTCTAGCGATGTTCGTTCTACCTCTACTATTGGAATGCCCACCACCTCTGTCACCTCTGTCTTTAACACCTTGGCATCAAGTAGGTCAGCAGCGTATTTAAAACTCAAATGGTGTTCGTAAGCAAAATCAAACAATCGAACCACCTCAGCTTTAGATAAATTTGGATCGCATTGAATTATCTCGTCCGCCTCTTTCGTTTCAAGCATTTTTGCCAACTCTTGCGCCGTTTCCAAACTAAAATCACGCAAACGCTTAAAAACTTCATAGCCAGCAACTTTGCGACTAGAAAAATACGCAATTAAAATATCTGCCGTTTTGCCATTACCCACAATAACAACTTTACGTACCCCAATATTGTGATTATATAAAATGCGTTGGATTAAACGAACAATCAATCGAGCAATTAAAATATACAACATGGCCAAAACATAGCCGGCTAATACAATAAATCGCGAGGAAAATAACTCGCGAAAAAAGAAAATTAATAAAACGATTAACACCAAGCCAGTAGAGCTAGCTTGAACAATCGAATAAAATTCGTTAACCAAGCTTTTATTTCCCCGAATGCGATATAACCCAGCAAACGCAAAAATAAAAAGCCAAGCAATCGCAATGCCGAGTAAAATTTGAATATAGTCACCGAAACGCAAATTAAAAATAACTGGACGGATTTCCGTGGCTATTTGCGCAAAACGCAAATTATAGGCTGAAATTCCAGCCAAGACAATCATAGCGAAGTCGAGCGGCACCAAAAGAAAAGAAAAAAATAATTCTGATCGCTTCATAATTTATTTATTTTACCAATGCAGATATTTCTAGGCCAACCGTAAGCCGGATTCTGTCTCTTAATTAAGAGGACGACTATCTATCTGGAACGATTGTTACCAATCGCTTCAAGCGAGCCACTTTTCATCTATAGCGTATTGCTTATGCAACAACCTATAGGTTTGCTCTTGCTCCAGATGGGGTTTACCACGCATCCCACTCACATGGGAGCGAATCAAGTAGCCTTCGTTAAACGGCTAGCCAATAGAACGAAAACCTCTTGAAACTTTTCACCTTTCACTTCGATTAACTCGAAGCTAGTATTGTCTCTGTGGCACTTTCCGTAGGATTACTCCTCGTGGCCGTTAGCCACCATCATTTTGTTGGAGTCCGGACTTTCCTCCCGAGGCATATTTTTTGCCCCGAGCAGCCGCCTGTTTGACCTAGAAATATCTATTTTGGCAAATTACTAACTTACATAATATTACCAAATCACAATGATTTAGTCAATATACATTTTTGTTTAATATTAGTTAAAATAAAACGAATTTGCCTTTTTTTAATTGACAAATTCGTTTTAAAATGTCGAAACTTTAGCCGATTTTCTTTTTTACACTCAGAGGATAAATAATAAAGCGATATGTGGCAACTAATAAAAACACAATAGCAGCAACTGGGTAGACAATTTTCATAATCATCGTAGACGAATCCGTACCCATGTTAAACCCATGTAAAGTAGCAAAAATAAATAACAAAAAGGTTGAATAGTGATTCAGGCGCCACAAACGTGGCATCTTAAGTCGCAAGAATACTGAAATTACCACAATGGCAACAAGTAAATAGAATCCAATTATACCCAAGCTTAAAAAGATGGTGTTAAATTTGGAAAAAAACGGAATCAAAATATCCAGAATGGTAAAATTTATAAAATGATCGAATAACAATGAAAAGGCGTGTACTACTACTAAAACCGCAAAAGAAAGACTCATGTCTTGATGTAGTTGCCAGGCTCGTGCTGGATCAAAAATTTTGTATGTCCAACCAACGGTCATGCCCATGCCCCAAATTACGATGGCAAATAACAAAATGTACGCAGCTAAAGCAGATGAACGAGAAATAAACCACGGAAGCTGTGAAACATATCCTGGATTAAGCGCTGCAAGTTCGCTTGTCGCGGCTGGCTTTATTACTTGAACATTTCCTTGTGCATCTTTAACTCGTACTTCACTCGTATTTGTGCCTACCCCCAAGACATACCCAATAGTGGTTACTACTGCCAAAATCAAAATAATTTTTATAATTCGTTCCATATAATTTACAAATATGCGACCATGCCCCGTGAAAAAATCGGAGCACCGTCTGTTAAAAATATAATACAACCCACGCCCTCGTGTTGATCCGCAAATTCCACTCCAGCCTTTGAGCCAAGCAATAATATTGTTTTAGCATATACATCAGCTGTCTCTGCCGATGGAGCGACTACACTAACGGACAAGATATCAACTATAGCCGGACGACCAGTGTGTGGATCAATGATATGGTGCCATGCAAGTCCACCGGCCTCGCCCTTGCGTTTAATTACCCCAGAAGTAGCAATGCCAAGCTGCTTACCCAAGGTGTTGATGTAAAAACTTTCGGATTCTGGCTTTAATGGATTTTGCACGCCAATCTGCCAGCCATTTTTCTGTTCATCATTACCATTGGCAAGTAAATCGCCACCAGCTGATATCCAAAAATTTTTAATATCGGCAAACACTTCACGGGCAATTAAATCTACAACGTAGCCCTTACCCAATCCACCTAAATCTAATCTAAAACCAGGTGGCACCAGTGCTACTTCCCCATTCATCTTTAACTCATCCATTTTTGGACGATGTTCATAGATCGAACTAGCTGTCTGCCATTTAATTTCTACCTGTTGTTTAGTTAGATTATGTGAATTAATATCGGAAAAATTTCGGTCATAACCAATTCCCTCTAAGACATCAATTATTACTGGATCGAATAAACCGTTGGTTTCGTGATAAAACGTTTGTGCGTGTTTAAGTAAATCCGCAAATTGGGCGCTAAGGCGATATTCTCCGCCTGCAAAATTATTCAACATGTTAAGCTCGCTATCTGGAATAAAGCGACTAAATCGTTGCTCAAATTCCACTACACTGGCTTGCGCCTTATCAAGTAAATATTTCTGTTCAGGTCGTAAGTCGGCGGTAATAATAATTTCTGTGCCTAATGCCTCAAATTTTTTCCATAACATTGCCATACGACTAAGAAACCTTTGTAGTAGGTGCTGGTGCAGGAGTTGGTGTCGGGACTGGAACTGGCATAACAACTGGTGCAGGGGTTGGTGTCGGTGTTGGCTTCACTGTGGCCGGCTGGTTTACGGCAGGGATGTTTGGTTTTGTTGCACTTGGCTTGACTATACTTGGAGCGGTTGGAACGGGAGCCGGTTTAGTTACAACTGGTGCAACCACGCCTGAAACACTTGTAACTGGCTTTACGTTGGTAGTTGTCGCAACCTGATTTGTAGGCGTAGTCGTCGATACTTGATCATTTCTTGTGATAATATAAACTTTAGAACGCTGACTGAGCGCACCCCAATAATAGCCGCCTATGCTAAAAACTACTGCTAACAATAAAATCGGCAAACTAATAATCTTAAATTTTTTCATGGGTTATTTTTAATCATCATCATCTTCTCTATTTCGACGACTGCCACCAGTATTTGTTGTGGGTGTTGTTGGGTTTGAAACCGTTCCACCAGTAGCTGCAGTCGAGGCGCCGGTTGTTGGTGTTGGCGCAACGGTTGGATTATTATTTGTCGAAGGCGTGGTAGCACTGCCAGCTGGTGCCGAGGCGGATGTTACGGGCGCTGGCGTAGTCGGAGTAATAGGCGCTGGAGTTGTTTTAGTTACCACTGATGCAGCGGTGGTCGGCTTGGGTGCTGCTACTGGTTGTTTAACAACCGAGTTCTTTATGGCAGTTGGTTGAACCGGTTTTACTGGAACTGGAGCTTGATATTTTATTGGTTCTACCAAACCATTACTTACCGAGTCAGCAACAGCAGTTGGCTGAGTAGCGGCCTGATCAAATTCAATTTTATTATTTTCATCATCGTCTGTCAGATCATTATAAGGAATTTTGTCGTCTGCCTCTGGCAATTTATTTAATGGGGGCTGGGTGTTGTCCTGAGCTTGATTTAAAACTGCGGTTGCAGCAGTTGGCTTAATAAACAAGCTTTTACCGCTAGCTGCCGAGATTAAATACAACGGTAGTAGCAATGCCAAAGCACCATAGCCTGCCACGGTGGAGAGATATTTTATCTTTAAGAAAAAACTCTGAGTTGAAATCATGGAAAACTCTTCCATTAAAATTTGTTCCTCAAGCGCACCGAGTTCTAACAGATTTTTTTTCATGCCAGCCATGAATGGTGCTGGCCCGCACAAGAAAAATGTCTTACCAACCGTTGTGCCAATAAAATCTTTGGTTATAAATAAATCGATTTTTTTATTTAACAAATTTGGTGCAGCTACTGGCAATGTCTCATCAGTCACGGAAAACAATGTTCGTAATCGAGGATTGTTACTGGCTAAATTATTAATTTCATTATAAAACGCAGTACCGGCTAAGGTACGATTACTATAAACCAATGACAAATTATTTGACAAACCCTTATCCGTAGCGTAACGCATTGCACTGTAAAATGGCGTAATGCCAATACCGCCAGCAAAAAAAACGACATCGGGATGCTTGGTTTCGTTAAAACAAAAATGACCATACGGACCATACACAACAAAAGGCGCACCGGGCTTGAGCTTGGCTAAGCCTTGAGTAAATGTTCCCTGTTTCCGAATGCCTAACCGAATAACCCCACTCTCGGTTGGTGAGCTGGCAATAGAAAAAGCATGTTTTTCCTCTTTTTTACCCTGCTCATTAACATACGACAACATCACGTATTGACCCGGCTTATAACTAAAAACTGGACTGTTGTCATGATTAACCAGCTCTAATATTAGCAAATCAGCTGTTGGCTGGGTAATTGATTTAAGTAATAATTTGTATTCGTTCACGTTGATTGTGTTTAATATTACTCTTTTAATACAACCAAAAAGAATAAATGTTACGTATTAATTCGTAAACTATTTTGTTGCTTTTTCTACCGCTGCTACATACTGGCAATAATCGCAATTGACACCCAGCTTAGGAATTTTTTTGCTCATCAGACAATCATGCGCTTTAATTAACTCCTTCTCTACCCATGAGGCATCACCGGTATAAGGGATAATTTTGATATCAAATTCTAGCTTGCCATCAAAGGCCTCACGGTCGGTTTTACCGTTGCAATACACGAAATAACCCACGTCCGATACAGTATAACCGTTGTTGCGCACTAACCACTGATAAATTTCCATCTGGCGCTTATAGCCTATCTGCCAATCCGCATCTAGATTCACCTCGGTCGATTTACTGGTAGCCTTATAATCAACAATGTGAATCTTATTATTCTTATCCACCCATAAATCATCCACCGCACCGGTAACCAAGAAATTGGTCGACTCATGCAAAAACTGCACTCCCTTAAAATTTTCCCGCCATTCGTCCATCAACTCGTGCTGCAGCGGAACTAAATCTAAGCCATAGGCCTTCATCAAAGGATGCGCTGTGTTCCCTGCCCGATGAATATCAAATTCCTTTTTTAGCAAGGCATCAACGGCGGAGTTGAGATTGAATGGAAAGCCTGGCGGTTGACCGATGCCAAGCCGGCGATCGAGATAAAAACAGCGCGGGCAATTCAAAAATAGATCGATTTTCGACCGGCTGATTTTGAACGGCTCCGGAGAAGTTGGGTTAAAAATATTTTTGGTACGCTTAGGATTATAATACTGTGACATATTTTTAGTTTAATGATCATATTGAAAGTATACCAAGGTTAGACTAAAAAGCAAAAAAATCACCCCCGGATAAAAAACTCCGGGGGTAGGATGAAGTGCATTCTGCGTTCAAGGATAGGGCTGGCTAATTTTCTGTCGACACATTCCGGTCAGTTGATAGCAAGCCCGTTGGGCAATAAAACCAATTCCAGTAAAAATTATACATCCCAAGGAGCTGGTCTATTACCGTGTTACCAAAAGCGGTTAAATACACTGCCTGCCCGACTTGCGTCTTGGCCACAAGACTTCCCAAATTGGTGGTATCCATGGTGAGTCTCCTTGCGTTATCCGCCTCGTGACTAGCGAGGACTTTTGTTTAAAAAACAAATAATTTGTTTGCCCTAACGGACAAACACTTTACTTGTGGTCGCACCAGGACTCGAACCTGGGACCTCACCGATGTGAACGGTGCGCTCTAACCAACTGAGCCATGCGACCTGATATTTTTTTTCTACTACATAGTGCGCTCCCAGCCTGCCAGCAGGCAGGTAACCAACTGAGCCTCTGCCCAAGGCGGTTCAGCCCTGGGCAGAATGCGACCTTGTTGTCATACCGGACTTGATCCGGTATCAGGTGAAATTTACGAGATGCCGGATCGAGTCCGGCATGACAATGAAAAACATTTTTTATTATACTAACAGCCCAATTCCCTGTCCAGTGCTAAATTAACTAACTTATCTGCGGCTTTGTTTTTTTCTCTAGGGATATGCCGAAAGCTAATTTGCTTAAAATGGTGACGTAAATTGTGTACTTCTAAAAACAAGGGTGCCAGGCCAGGGTGTTTAACTTTGTACCGATGATTTAACTGCTCAACCACTAAAAGACTATCAAGAAAACACTCAATCGTTTGCGCACCGAGCTCTTTGGCACAAATTAGGCCAGCAATAATCGCCTTGTATTCGGCTTGGTTATTTGTTGTCTCACCAATATATTCTGAAATTTCGGCAACTACTACACCACCCTCATCATACAGCACCGTGCCAATGGCTGCTGGGCCTGGATTGCCACGTGCCCCGCCATCGGAATAAATTGTAATTTTATTAGTCATACTTACGACAGTATTTTTAAATCAATTAATCTAAGCTGCAATTCGGTACGACCATTAAAAGTATTTAATTCTAAATAATAAACAACATTTATTATTGAACCGATTTTTAAATCCGGCCAGTCAACTACTTGATTAAAGCCGATTGCGCTTAAAAATCGCGGTTGATCCTGACGCAGACGCAGGCGTAAATGCTGGCCCTCGGTACCCAATTTAGCCAAATCAACTACTTCAACGCCATGGGTGACAAAAATTGGTTTAGGGTTGTCTTCACCAAAAGGGGCAAACCGTTCTAGGTTGGTCCACAAATCCATATCGATTTGTCGCAACGAAATTTCCGTTTCAATGTTTAATTTAGCCCCTAGCGTTAAGTCGCCCAGCTTGGCTTTAACCAACCCTTTCATTGCTGTCATAAAGGCTTCAAGGTTGGCTTGGCTCGTAATAGTAAAGCCGGCAGCTGCGGCATGACCACCATATTTATCTAAATGCTCACTAGCCAATTCAATCGCCTCAATTAAATGAAACTCCTCAATACTCCGCCCCGAGGCCTTGATATGATTTGGCGTTCCGGTAATAACTAAAACCGGCAAATAATACCGTTCCATCAAACGTCCGGCGGCCAAGCCAATGACACCCTCATTCCAAGATTCACCTTGGCCATACACACTGGGGCTAACAGCGATAATTATTTTATCCGCCAATTGTTGTTCAGTAATGGTAGCGGTTACCTGCTTCACGATGCCCTCGGTAATTCGTTGACGAATCTGATTGCTATCATTTAAGCCCATAGCCAACTTAACGGCAGTAGGCTGGTCTCGGGTTATCATCAATTCAAATGCCGTGTTAGCGTGATCCATTCGTCCTGCCGCATTTAATCGAGGCGCTAGCTGAAAACCGATATTCCAACTATCTAAAGTTTTTTCTTCATTGATTTTTGCAATCTTAATAAGTTCTTGTAAACCAATACGAGTGGTATGATTCATTACCCGCAAACCCCGCTTAACAAGAGCTCGATTTTCACCCAAAAGCGTTACACAATCAGCCACTGTGCCTAAAGCGACTAAATCCATTATCCGATCGCTTAGTCGGTCTTTAATCTCATCTGAAATATTTGCCCGTTTTATAATTGCCAGAGCAAATTTACTTGCCACCCCGACACCGGCCAAATATTTAAACGGATAGGTTTCGTTCGGTAACATCGGATTAATAATTAAACACTGCGGCCAATTAGAGGTTTCAGGCGGAGGAACATGGTGATCGGTCACAATTACTTGCACACCCCGTTCTATGAGCCGTGCCACATTGGCTTGGTCACGAATGCCATTATCCACCGTAATGACCAATTTCGCTTGTTGAGCAACTAATTCATTAATTGCGGCTTGATTAAGTCCATACCCTTCACTGACTCGATCGGGAATGTAAACACCAACTTGAGCATGCAATGTTGCAAGCGTTTCATAAAGACACGAAGCTGCGGTAACACCGTCAGCATCATAATCACCATAGACAATTATCTTATTTCCCGCCTTGATGTGACTGATTACCAAATCAACTGCCTCAATCATGTTGCGAAACAAAAATGGATCATGTTGCAAGCGGTCATCTTCTCCTACTAAAAAATCAGCAGCAGCTTGGGCTGTAATTAGACCTCGGTTAAATAAAAGCTGCGCGGACACCTCGTCTTGAGACGAGAATAGCTCACGAACTACCGGCGTAATGGCCGGCATCTGTTGCCAAATTTTTATCGTCATTACGTTTGTTTATTATCTACCTTCTTACATTAAAGCGATGCCGACCGTCCACGCCACCATGGAAAAAATCACCATTAAACTAATAATCGCCCAAATAATGCGGATGCGCTTTTTTCTTTTTAAATCTAACATAATTATTGTCGTTTTAATATTTTTACAAAAGTATCACTGGGAATGTCCACACTACCCTTACCCATGGCCATCATTTTTTTCTTGCCTTTCTTCTGTTTTTCTAACAATTTACGTTTACGGGTTACATCACCGCCGTACAATTTGGCCGTAACATCTTTACGCATAGCGGATATTTTTTCCGAGGCGATTACCTTGCCACCAATAGCTGCTTGAATTTTTATTACAAACATCTGCTTAGGCAAGGTATCTTTTAAAACCGTTACCACTTCTTTGCCCCGACGGAAAGATTCATCGCGATAGACAATGGTGGTTAAGGCCTCAACCGCCTCTTCTGCTACTAAAATATCAAGCTTGACCACATCAGCTGGCTGATAATCTGAAAACTCATAATTAATAGAAGCGTAGCCAGAGCTGATACTTTTTATTTTATCATAAAAATCAGTTAAAATCGCGCTCATCGGAATATTATAATGGAGAACTGCCCGCTCCTCGTCCAAATACTCCGTATTCTTGTAAACTCCTCGTTTTTCTTGGCTAAAATTCATAATTGCCCCTAAATAAGTCTTAGGTGTAACCACGTCTAACTTCACCCAAGGTTCAAGTACTGCCTTAATTTCAGTTGGCGTAGGTAAGAGTTGTGGGCTACTAACCACCACCTCATCGCCATTATGTTTTTGCACGTGATAGGAAACACTAGGCACCGTAACAATCAAATCCAAATCGTATTCACGACGTAATCGTTCTTGAAAAATTTCCAAATGGAGTAAGCCTAAAAAACCACAACGAAAACCAAAGCCGAGTGCTTGAGAATGCTCCGGCTCGTAGACTAGGGCGGCATCATTCAATTTTAATTTTGAAATCGCTTCACGCAATTGTTGAAAATCATCACCTTCCTTGGGATAAATGCCGGCATAAACCATCGGCTTTGCCTCACGATAACCTATTAACTGTTGTGTGGTAGCAGCAGTCTGCTGAAAAGCCACAGTGTCGCCCACGCGGCAATCAGAAACATCTTTAAAACCGGTAACGATATAGCCGATCTGACCAGTACTTAAAAAACTAGTAGAAAAATAATCGGGTTTAAATATGCCTACATCCAATGACTCGCTTCTGGCTTTGGTCGCCATTAGAATAATCTTATCGTTCTTATTAATTTGGCCATCGACTACGCGCACAAAAGCAACTACGCCGCGATACTCATCGTAATTGGAATCAAAAATCAAGGCACGTGCCGGGGCATCTGGTTTGCCAGCGGGCGCTGGCACTCGGTCGATTACCGCCTTAATAATCTCCGGAATACCAGCACCGGTTTTGCCCGAGGCACAAATTATTTCATTCTCATCACAACCTAATAATTTAATAATTTCATGCTTGGTTTTTTGTAAATCTGCCGCGGGTAAATCAATCTTGTTTACTATTGGAATAATCACCAAATTCTGTTCAATAGCCAAATATAAATTAGCAATTGTTTGAGCTTGAATGCCTTGCGTCGCATCAACTAAAAGTATCGCCCCTTCGACAGCTGCCAAGCTGCGAGAGACCTCATAGGTAAAATCGACATGACCTGGAGTATCAATTAAATTTAGGGTATACCCTTGATAATCCATGGTCACTGGCGCTAATTTAATGGTTATTCCCCGCTCGCGCTCCAAATCCATTTTATCCAACAACTGTTCTTTCATTTTCCGTTTTTCAACAGTGCCGGTAAACTCCAAAAGACGGTCAGCTAACGTAGACTTACCGTGATCGATATGGGCAATGATACAAAAATTTCTAATCGGTTGCATTTTCTATATTTCTAATAAAAGCCAAATTAAGCGCTTCGGCTTGCAGTAGCGCTATTATAATACCGATTTTATCCTCATCGGTCAAATACCTCTAGCCTCACCTTGATCTGCTAACTTGGTTTTTAGTAATGATGATTTTTTAGCTAATTTTTGCCAAAAAAATTGAACCTCGGTACAGCCAAGCCAATGGCAGAAAAAAACATAGGCCAAAAGACCTAGACTGCCAGCTAAACCGGACTGAAGTAAGATGCCAATTGTTCTATCCATTGGTAATAAACTATGCAAAATACTTTTTAGACCTAGTGTAATACCACCTGCAATTACCGCCGCTAAAATAAATTTACTTGTTGAAATTAAGATAGAGCGTTCATTTAAATTTTTTAATTCACGACGCAAAAGCCACCATAAGCCAATAAAATTAATTATGCTGGAAATTGAAAAAGCCAAAGCAATGCCAGCTACACCCCAAATTTGACTAAACCATAATGAGAAAAAAACATCGGCTGCCACGGCTACTACTCCAATATAAAATGGTTGGCGGCTATTGTGACGAGCGTAGAAACTGCGCACTAACAATGGAATGGCGGATTGAGCAAAAAGTGAAATAACAAAAAACGTTAGAGCCTCATAAGTTAGTCTGGTGTTTTCCCAAGAAAATTGACCAACGCCTAACAATAGGCGAATAATTTCAGCTCGAAAAATAAGAAAGAATACTGTGGCGGGAATAATAAAAAACCAGATCTGTTTTATCGTACTTGAAAAACTGGCCACAAATTGATATCGCTTATCAGCTAAAGCAGATAAGGTTGGAAAAACCGCCGTAGCAAAAGCAATACCAAAAATGCCAACTGGGAAAATCTGGATATTATTCGCAAAATTAAAAACAGCCAACGAGCCGCTGGCCAAAGTACTGGCAATGGCAGTGCTAACCAACAAATCTACTTGTCCAACGGCCAATGATAAGGTTCGCGGCACCATCATTACGGCAATTTTGCGTACAGAGGCATCACGAAAATCTATAACTGGCTGAAATCGCCAACCAAGTTGAAACATAGTTGGTAATTGAATCGCAAAATGCAATAACGCACCTAAGACAACACCAAATCCTAGGCCGGTAATACCGAATACTGGTACAAAAACCAGAGCGCCAAAAATTATACCCAAGTTGTACATTATCGGTGCTAATGAATAAATCAAAAAACGCTTCGTCGATTGCAACACCCCACCCATGACTGCTGACAAGCCCAATAACAACGGTGAAAAAACCATAATCCTGGTTAAGGCAACCGTTGCCTCCAATTTATCACCACTAAAGCCTGGTGCAAAAATTCCGGCTAACGGACGAGCGAATATGGCCACAAACAATAACAGACCGGACAACATAAATAGAAGAATTGAAAAAATATTATTAGCCAAACGCCACCCTTCTACTGAAACAGTATCGGAATCATTTTTACTGATCAGCTGAGTAAAAATCGGGATAAAGCCTGCGGAAAGAGCACCTAAAACCAGTAAATTATAAACTAAATCTGGCAAGCGGAAGGCGGCATAATATACATCCAAGGTATCGCC
>Ga0194044_10000422_pt1 | contig 20987 bp, 17 predicted proteins | sample JunL4417m_MetaG_FD_155460 | JGI IMG/M metagenome (GOLD analysis project Ga0194044, IMG submission 155460) | Anoxic zone freshwater microbial communities from boreal shield lake in IISD Experimental Lakes Area, Ontario, Canada - Jun2016-L442-17m | ecosystem: Environmental > Aquatic > Freshwater...
GTTCAAATTGTGCCCGTTCGCAGTATAACATACATCGTGGTTTCGAGCATGGGAAACACGAAAGTGACTTTTGCATTATTGCCTTTTTCTGGTTCATTAATAATACTCTTGATCTTAAGAATCTGCATGATATGATAACTTTACTTTGAGCGGTCAATAACTGAATTTTGATTCACAGCAGAAACGCAGAGATTACAGAGAAGATATTCAATGAAATTACGATCTTCGTTGCGTCCTTTGCGTCTTTGCGGTGAATTGAAAAGAGCAGTTCATGCCCCTTTACAGCATAAAATAAACAGTTTTTTAATTACATATATACAGGATATCGAGCCAGTCCATGAAACCCCATATCATCATTGATTCTTCCGGCATTGAGCGGATATTGACCCGTATGACCCATGAAATTCTTGAAGTGCATAAAGGAACGGAACAATTAACACTGATTGGTATTCAAACCCGTGGAGTACACATGGCTCGACGACTTCAGAGACGCATTCACGATATCGAAGGCGTTGAAGTTCCTGTGGGTGTTCTGGATATTACCCTGTACCGGGACGACTGGACCCGCATCAGTCACCATCCGGTGATTCAGGCGACAGACATTCCATTTTCGGTGGATGGGCGTGATGTTCTCCTGATTGATGATGTCCTGTTTACAGGAAGAACCATTCGGGCCGCCATGGATGCTCTGATTGATTTCGGACGCCCAACGCGGATAGAGCTGGCGGTTCTGGTGGACCGTGGACACCGGGAGCTCCCGATTCAGGCCAATTATGTGGGGAAATTCATGCCAACCCGACGCGCCGAAAACGTGAATGCCATGTTTTTAGAAAGTGACGGCATAGATCAGATCGTCCTTGAAGAAGGAAGGGAAGAAGATGGGAACTGAAGAGCATAAGGCGACTGCGCCCAGAAATCTGAGCATCGGCGTTCTGTCCGTTTCAACCACCCGCACCCTGGCGGAGGATAAAAGCGGTCACTGGATCAGCAAGTATTCCAAAAAAGAAGGGCATCAAGTGGTGTGTCACCGGGTGATTCCGGATGACGCACAGATCATCACACAGACGGTATTGGATGTTCTCCGCGATCATTCTCCACATGCGCTCCTTTTAACAGGCGGGACAGGAATCAGCCCGAAGGATGTCACTATTGAGGCGATTCGGCCTCTGCTCGCCAAGGAATTGACTGCCTTTGGCGTATTGTTCAGTCAACTTAGTTTCGAGGAGATCGACTCTGCGGCGCTGCTATCCCGGGCCATGGCAGGTGTCATTGACAATGCACTGGTGTTTTGTATGCCTGGCAGCCTGAATGCCTGTAAACTGGCCTGCAATGCACTGATATTCCCTGAACTCGGGCATTTGGTCCGCCATCTTCAGGAACGGTAATAAGGAGGCAACACAATGGATAGAAGAGATTTTCTGAAAATGTCTTTAAGTCTGAGCGCCATGGCTTTTCTTGATGATCCGAACCACTGGTTTGTTTCTTGCGCAGCAGCGGATTCGCCCGTAAGTCCGGCATCTCTGCCATATACCAAAGATGCACTTGAACCCTATATATCTGCACGAACACTTGAATTCCATTATGGCAAACACCATCAGGCATATATCGACAATACCCAGAAACTGATCGTTGGAACCGAATATGCCTTGCTCTCACTGAAGGAGATTATTCAGAAATCCAGCAAAAATCCCGAACATGCAGCCATCTTCAACAACGCCGCCCAGTCCTTTAACCATGAGTTTTTATGGAAAAGCATGAAGTCCGGCGGCGGCGGGGAGCCAAAGGGGCGGATCGGCCAAGCTATTGAGAAATCTTATGGCAGCTATGCGCAGTTTCAAAAAGAATTCTCGCATGCCGCCATGACTCAGTTCGGAAGCGGATGGGCCTGGCTGGTTCAAGACGGATCTGTTCTGAAAGTGATAAAAACCACCAATGCAGACACGCCGATGACACAGGGATTGACCCCCATTTTGACCCTGGATGTATGGGAACACGCCTATTATCTGGATTATCAGAACCGCAGGGCTGATTATGTCAGGGCATATCTGGACCATCTGATCAACTGGAGCTTTGCCGAAAGCAATCTGACTGGATAACAGGAGGTATGCCCGTATCGTCAAAAGCACGATACATGAACAGGGGTTGCGATCCCGACTTAAACAAATTACAAACGATTGAATTTAAGGAGTAAACTGAATTTCATTCGGAATATCATGACCATTTCAGACTCAAACGAAAAACGCCCGTCGAAGCTGCTTGATCAGGTGTGTGATGCCATTCGGCTGAAACATTATTCCATCCGCACCGAAATCTGCTATGTTGACTGGATCAAACGCTATATCTTGTTTCATAACAAGCGGCATCCGAAAGACATGGATGGGGCTGAGATCGAATCATTTCTGACACATCTGGCTACTGTTCGCAATGTTTCGGCATCCACACAGAATCAGGCCTTCAGCGCGTTGCTCTTTCTTTACAAGCATGTACTGCATCAAGACATTACAATTCCTATTGATTCTGTCAGAGCAAAAAACCACAGACGCCTTCCTACGGTTATGACAAAAGACGAGGCAATGCGGCTGATCGGAGAGATTCCTCCGAGTACACATCAGCTTATGGCAAAACTGCTGTTCGGTACCGGAATGCGCCTCATGGAATGCCTGCGCCTGCGTGTCAAAGACATTGATTATGAGCAGAATATCATTGTTGTCTGCGACGGAAAAGGCGGAAAGGATCGGGTTACTGTTTTCCCTGAGAGTCTGAAAATGCCGCTCAGGCAGCAGTTGCAATATTCAAAGGCACTTCATGACAAAGACTTATCCGAAGGTTACGGAGAAGTGTATCTTCCGTTTGCACTTGAAAAGAAATATCCGAACGCAAATAAGGAATGGTATTGGCAGTATGTGTTTCCGTCTCACAAATTATCGAAAGACCCGCACACCGGAATTATCCGGCGACATCATCTGGACGAATGTGGCTTACAGCGTGCGGTGAAATCTGCGGCACAGAAAACCGAAATCAGCAAAATGGTAAGTTGCCATACCTTCCGCTACAGTTTTGCAACACACCTGCTTGAGAGCGGATATGACATTCGGACTGTTCAGGAGTTGCTGGGACATAAAGACGTAATAACGGCAATGATTTACACCCATGTTCTGAATAAAGGCGGACAGGAGGTCCGCAGTCCTTTGGATTGATGCCGCATTCACCAGCAATTCCGCATCCGGTTTTCCTAAACCGCAGAAGAAATTCGGTTTTTTATTCAAAATGTTCAATCTGAATCAGTTGCTTCAACAGATGTTAAACAGATTTCTCTTGTTTAACATCCACTCCAGTTACCATCCGTCAAACTGGTGATTATATCCCTCCATAAGGTCCGATGGTGAATACCACCGGGATATTGATCGTTTCATCCGAACTTTTCGTCAGATTGGTGACGAGCAAACTTGTTGAAACGATGGAAAATTCGTATGTGACAGTAGTACCTCCAGGGAAACGATTCATGAGGTCGTCCCCTTTGATGGTGGTCGTGCCGTGATTATGAAGTTTCAGCACTTCGGCGCTTCCGGATTCGGGCATCTTTATTCCGTCCACGTCCCTAGCCGTAATGGTTATATTGACTCCACCTGTTGGGATGCCGCCGGACATATCCGAAATTTGAATGGTATTCATATCACTGACATAGTTGGTCGTATAGTTGGTTATCCCACTGGTGTAAACCGTTGGGATGTTGATGCTACCGTCCGAGTTGCTCTTGACATTGGTGATCACGACATTTGGTGAATCAACTGTAAAATCGTAAGTCATGGGTGTACCGGAAGTGGAAGAGAACTGCTTGGCTAGTTCTGCACCAGTGATCTTTATCGTTCCATAATCGTAAATTTTACGAGGAGTTAAAGTTCCAGACTCGACAATTTCCGCTCCGGAAGCATCCCAAGCCTTGACTTTGATAGCAACACCGGATTTATCCAATTTACCCGAAAAATCCGAAATATAGAGAGTATTTAATGGACCGATGGTGTTTGATACAAAATTGCTGATACCAACAATATAAACAGTTGGAATGTTTACCGTTCCATCACTGTTGTTTTTCACATTAGAAACAATCAGCTTGGGTGAGGCGACGGTAAACTCATAAGTCATTGGCATACCAGATGGAAAACGGGCCGGGAGGGATTTTCCGTCAATGATGGTTGTGCCATGACTGTAAAGCTTCAAGGGATCCGCAGATGCTGATTCCGGAATGGGAGTACCGGATACATCCCAGGCAGTAACGGTAATCGCAATACCACCGCTGGCAATGGTACCGGACATATCCGTCACTTTAAGGGTATTTCTGGAACCGATGGAGTTCGAGACAAAATTGCTTTGTACGTTTGAATAAATGATGGGTACCTTAACTGTGCCTCCAGTGCTGTTATTGATGTTGGTGATAAACATTTTCGAAGATCCGACTGAAAAGGTATAAGCTGCCGGAGTGCCAGCGGTGAATCTGTCCTCAAGGTCTTTACCCGTAATGCTTGTGGTTCCATGATTGATGATTGACAACGGCGAGGTGCCAGCGGCCGCTGTGAGCTGCTTTCCGTCTTTATCCCATGCCGTGACAGTGACAGTCCCACCACCAGCAGGAAGCGAACCCGACATATCCGTAATCTTGACCATATCAATCTCATCAATTGAATTTGAGCCAATTATGGGAGTTGGAGTTGGAGTTGGAGTCGGCATAGGAGTTGGTGTTGGTGTCGGAGCTGGCGTAGGAGTTGGTGTCGGAGTTGGCGTAGGAGTTGGTGTTGGAGCCGGCGTAGGAGTTGGTGTCGGAGTTGGTGTCGGAGTTGGTGTTGGAGTTGGTGTTGCTGCCTGTATTACCGTCACATCCACCTTGGGGTTTCCCGTTGCACCGGTTACTGTTACCCGGATGGTAGCAGTTCGGGGCGAGGTGCTGGTATTGGGAGTAAATGAGCAGATGATAGTTCCTGTATCCGTACCGCTGGAACCCGATGTGATCGAAAGCCAACCGCCACCAGATATTACTGCGGCTGTCCAAGGCATGGGTTTAGTTCCGGTGTTGGAAACACTGAACGTGGTTACACCAGCATCTTTCGAAACAGATCGACTGGATGGACTTACTAAAAGATCCAATGACCGCCCACCGCGAACAGCGCGGACATAGTTACCGTGGTTCTTATTGGTGTTGTAGTCGTCGCCGTCGTACAAGGACATTCCCCACGCACTAGCTGTATTGAGCGTGTAGGTAGTTGATGCCCAATAAAAGGACGAAACTGTATCCGGAAAGTACATGGTATTGATTGCCGGATTATTGCGGCTGTAATCTACCAGGCTACGTAATTCCTTGATGTTGGGGAGTCTCCAGTCCGAATAGCCCCCAAGGTTCAGCTCTTCACAATAGCCCAGCGCCAACTCCCATGTATTTGTGTTGGAAGAACCACCCTGCTGCCAAGTCAGGCCAGTAGAATTATCAGTAACTGTGCCATCTTTGTTATCCGTATAACTGCCGGTAGTTGTCGACGCATCATACATCAACCCGCTGTCAACAGCATCAAATGATCCAATAGCCAAATGACTCACTGATGATACCGGTTGTCCACTACGAACGGCACGGACATGGTAATTGGTGCTTTTACTGTACTTGTAGTCGTAGTCCAAGCCGGAAAAGCTTCCACCCCACGCGAGAGTCGTATTGTTCGTGTTGGTGTTAGATGACCAATAAGAGGATGCCATGGTATCAGGAAAATACTTAATATTTATTGCTGGCCCCGGATACGAAATATCGTAATTGACGATCGAAGCAAGTTCGTTGATGGTGGGCAGCCGCCAGTCCTTATATCCGCCATAATTCGCATCATTCAGGGTTTTAATAAAGTATTCGGTATTCGTCGTGCCGTCACCCGGTGTTCCGGCATTGCCACCGTTGGTAGCCGGATTGCTGTCGTACCAAGTATATTTGTTATCCTTGTCATGGATTGTACTATCATCCGTCTTATTTTCCCATATCAGGCCAGTAATATTGTCCATTATCATAACCCATGACAGGTCCAAATCCGACAGCGCTTTGCCGCTGCCGTCCAACTTGGTGTAGGACATCGGGTTGGTGCTGTAGCAGGCATCCTGGCCGTAAAAGGCCTGACCTGGCGAGGGGCAGATGATTACATTTCCGTCTATATCATAGCATTTGCTTTGTCCGGTGTCCGGCACCGGTACGGCCCATACAATTGCATTAAGCATCAAAATAATAAAGCCAAAAGCACTTATCAATGTTTTTTTCATGGTGTTTTCCTTTTTTTATGTTTGTAAGGATTGCTGTTCCGAATAAAGTCAAGTTCAAATTTAACATTGTTTGATAATAAACAGATTATAGGCATAAATGCAACAGAAAAGCGATTTTACGAGTTCATCAATATCTTGAGTTTTCGAAAACTATGACATAGTGGCACTAATTTTGCTTATTAACAATCCCAACTCTCTTTATGCTGATAAATAAAAAGGTTATATAACCATCTGCTGCCAGCATCTATCTGCGATCAAGTGTTCGATATTGAATGGCCTCCGCCACATGATCCACCTGAATATCCGGCGATCCATCCAAATCAGCAATGGTTCTGGAAATCTTGAGTATCCGGTTGTAGGCCCGGGCGGAAAGCCCCAGTCTGTCAATGGCGGATTCCAGAAGCGCGCTGGAAGGAATATCTGTTTTACAGAATTTTTTGATCTGACGGCTGGACATCTGGGAATTGCAATACATTGCAAGCTGATAAAATCTCTTGGACTGTATGGCCCTGGCCGCAGCAACACGGCTTCGAATTGCAGCGGACGGCTCTTCGGAACAGTTGCCCATCAAGTCCTTGTACGGGACGGCCGGCACATTGACATGAATGTCGATGCGGTCCAGAAGAGGGCCGGAAATCTTGGAACGATATTTGTGTATCTGCTGAGAAGAACAGCCGCATTCGTGCTTGGGATCTGAAAAATAACCACAGGGACATGGGTTCATAGCGGCAACCAGCATAAAACTGGAAGGAAAGGTGATGGTTGTTGCGGCTCTTGAAATGGTTACCTGCTGATCTTCCAGCGGCTGGCGGAGAACTTCCAGAACGTGTTTTTTAAATTCGGACAGCTCATCCAGGAACAAGACCCCATTATGCGCCAGACTTACTTCACCTGGCCTGGGAAAATGACCGCCGCCAATCAAGCCTGCATCGCTTATGGTATGATGCGGGGACCGGAACGGTCTGCGAACAACAAGCGCCTGATCTTTTGGAAGCATTCCGGATACGCTGAATATCTTGGTGGTTTCAATGGACTCATCAAAGCTGATGGGCGGAAGAATTGATGGAATCCGTTTGGCCAGCATGGTTTTGCCGGAACCCGGCGGGCCAATCATAATCAGATTGTGTCCCCCGGCTGCAGCTACTTCCAGCGCCCGCTTGGCAAGCTCCTGCCCCATGACTTCCGCATAATCCAAATCATACTCACCGGTTTCTTCAAACATGCGTGAAACATCGCTTATTTCCGGCGAAATTGGCGAATAGCCCCTGAAAAAATCAATAACCTGGGGCAGGGTTTTAACAGGAAAGACCACAATATCCTGAACCACGGCGGCTTCCAGGCGATTGTCATAAGGAACGACAATTGAAGGATAACCGGCCAGTTTTGCTGCAATCGCCATGGGAAGAGAGCCGTTGACCGGTTTGATACGGCCGTCCAGAGACAGCTCTCCAAGTATCAGGCATCCGGAAACCGCTTCTGCAGGAATCAGCCTGGTTGCAGCCAGAATTCCAACTGCTATGGGAAGATCAAAACCAGTACCCTCTTTTTTGATATTGGCAGGCGCAAGGTTTACCGTAATCCGATCGTCTGGAAATGTATATCCTGAATTTTGAATTGCAGCTCTGACTCGCTCCTTGCTCTCTTTCACAGATATTTCCGGAAGCCCGACAATGGTAAAGTTGGGAAGTCCGTAGGAAATATCCACTTCAACCTCAACCAAATAGGCATCCACTCCGATTACGGCGCTGCTTAATATTTTTGCCAGCACTGGAGCCCCCTTGAAAACAATAAAGCCCTTGCGTTCCGGCTTTTTTTATAGCGGTTTATTCGGCAGTCCGACAATGAGAGATATATCTCAATTGAACATATCTCCAGCCCCCGTTTAGTGTATCACCCAGCAGGGTGAACCATTGCCGAGGCTGGAACGATCGTTACCTTTTTTTGAATTTCAGGAAGCTCTTCCTGAAGAATCTGAAATGTCAGCGGATATGGATGTCCGATGGCCAACGCCTGACCATTTATCAGGGCTTTTTGTAACAGCAGGCGAAACTGCTTACGAATCATCTCTGGATCATGAACATTATCCAGAAATACGTCGCGTTCAGCGAATGGCACCTGAAACAACCTGGCGGATGATCGCGCCTTGCTTTCGGAAGTGGTTCGGCTGTCGATAAAGAAAAGCTCTCTTTTTTTGATACCTGAGATCAACTGATTCATCATCTCTGATGAGGCCGTCATTTTTGAGCCCATGTGATTGTTGACCCCTTTAATGTAGGGAACAGCATCCAGGTCGTCATTCAACTGACGTATCAGCGCATCCGGCAGCATCGTGGTCATCAACGCTCCGGGGCCAGGATTAACGGCCGGATATTCCAATGGCTCCATCGGAAGATGAAGCATCAGATCCAGCCCTTTTTCTCTGGCCATCTTGATGATTTGTTTTTGATAAGGACTGTGAGGAAGGATAGACAAGGTAATCGCCACATTAAGACCGATAAATTTTTCGGCAATTTTGGAATCATATCCGATATCATCAATGATGATGGCAATCGAAGGCGCAATTCCCTTTTGTGGCGGCCGAGGTTTGTTCAGAGCTTCCCGAACAGGTGGAACTGATGGCTCGGTTTTGGGATATATCTCGAAAGCAGGCGGCTTTATTTCTGTCGGCGGATAGACCGGATATCTTTTCACTTCAGGAATCGCCGCTATCAGACTCGTTATCTGCCCGTGTTTGTTTTTTTTCAGCGACTGATTCACCAGAAACCCCAGAATCAGCACCAGCACAATTAAAAATGTGAGTCCTGCGATTCCACGCTTCAAGTGAGAAAACATTCCAGCGTTTTTTCGAGATTTATTCGCCGAAGATGTTTTCTTTTTTCGTGTGCGATGAGGTGCCGCCATGGACAGAATCCATTATAAAGACAGGAGCAGAATATCTTTTGGTCTTGATGCTGCAACCGAATTACATCACGTTGACCGTTAACGGTCAACGTTGTTCGGACCCCTGTATGATGTTATGCAAAGAGTTATTTTTGCTGCAAGCCTTTAAAAATATCATAGCTGATCAATGTTTCCAACGCCCTTTTTACCTGCGTATCCATTTCGAGCCTGTCCGGACTTACCAATCCGTCAACACTTTCTTCCTCGCGCCCCGGTTGTGGAGGCGGATTTTTGTCTAAATTTTTATCCGGTGACGGCTTGGGTTCCTTTGTATTTTTTTGTCCTTTGCCAGGTTCTGCGTCAAGATGGTTTTCCAGATCTTTTTCCTTTGGCATCAACATGGGTTCACGCCCTGGTTTTTCTTTGATGCGTACAGGCTCTTGCTTGACCTCAATATCGGGTTCAATTCCTTTGGCCTGTATGGATCTGCCGCTTGGCGTAAAGTATCTGGCTATAGTCAGTTTAAGCCCGTAGCCATCCCGAAGTGCTTCAACATTCTGCACAGATCCTTTTCCAAAGGAAGTAGTCCCCATGACCAAAGCCCGTTGATGATCCTGAAGCGCGCCGGCAACAATTTCCGCTGCACTGGCGCTGCCGCCGTTGATTAATACAACCATTGGATAATTGCGTTTGACAACATTGGCGTGCGCTGTAAACACCTTGGTGTTTTTTTCCTGCCTTCCCTTTATGGACAGAATCGTTCCTTTTTCCAGAAACAGGTCGGATACCTCGATAGATTGATTCAAAAGCCCGCCCGGGTTGTTTCGAAGATCAAGAATGAGTCCTTTCAGGGGCGTTGGGCCGGACTCCAATTTTTCCAGAGCTGAGACCAAATCGGGAGTCGTATTGTCTCTGAAATTGGTAATCCAGATATATCCGTATCCGGGTTTAAGACTCAGGGAACGGACGCTTTCAATTGGAATCACATCGCGAACCAGCACAAATTCAAGAGGTTCTGGAGCACCTTCCCGCATAAGGGTGACGGTAATCTTGCTTCCCTTGGGTCCGCGAATACGGCTTACGGCATCCCTAAGATTTTTTGTAACCTCTGTTCCGATCTTGATGATAATATCCCCGGATTTAATACCGGCCTTGTAAGCCGGTGTCCCTTGGATGGCGGATACCACCGTAACCATTCCATCACGGGTGGTAATGCTGACGCCGATACCTGTAAATTCCCCCTGTGTATCGACCTGAAGCTCCTTGTAGTCCTCCGGTGAAAGCAATGAGGAATGAGGGTCAAGCCCGTGAACCATTCCCTGAATAGCGTCTTCGATGAGCTTTTTTGTGTCTGCTGGTTCTACATAGTTCTTTTCAATCAGCTCGATGACATCGGAAAACAACTTGAGCCCTTTGTATGTTTCATCTGTTGTTGCTGAAAGATCTCGGAAAAAGCCGGCGCCAATGGTCCAAAAAACTACGGCGACTGCCACAGTCACCCATAATTTAATTTGTCGCCATAATTTAATTTTCTGGTGTTTCATGGCCATTCAATTGCTCCTTTTAACCTGTCTTGATCCATTCCAGTGGATCCATTGGTTTTCCCCGGTGCCGTACTTCAAAATACAATCCAGCGTCAGTAACAGAACCCGTATCACCTGCTGTTCCGATGACTTCTCCTGTTTCGACCTTATCCCCTTTAGACTTGAGCAGTTCTTCAAGATGCGCATAAACCGAATAGTAATGGCTGCCATGGTTTATGATCATCATGTTGCCATATCCCTTGTACCACTCCGCAAAGATGATCTGGCCAGCATAGACAGACAGAACCGGCTCTCCCCTGTCTGCCTTGATGTCAATACCGTTTCGAAAAGTTTCCACATTCAGGCGGCTGTGAACCTCTTTGCCAAACGATGATGTAATTCTACCCTTCACGGGTAATTGAAGCAAGCCTTTGCTTGAAATAAAATCGCGCCCAACCATTGGAATCGAATCGTCCGGCATTGTATCGTCTTTTTGCAGGGTCTCAACGGTTGCGTTCAACTGATCTGCTGCCTGTTTCAGAGATTCTATGGCATTGATCTCCCGGTTTTTCTTTATCCGGATATCCGCTAACAGCTTTTGTCTTTTGCCTTTTTCCTTTTCAATGGATTGGATTTGATCGGCGTGCAGTTTTTCCAGGCGCTGTTTATCTTCATACTGGTTTTTTTGCTTTTCGTACAATGCCACCAGTTTTTCCCTGTTTTCCTGAAGTTGAGCAAATATACGATCATCATAAGACAAAATCCGTTGCAGCAAATATTTTCGATGGGCCCAATCCTGCAGGGTTTCTGCGGACATCAGAAAATTCAATCCGCCGATGCCGTTCAGTTTGAATAACGCCGTCAATCGTTTTCCGGTATGTTCATCGCTGGTTTTGATCCGGAGGGAAATCTCTTCAGATGTTGACAGGGTTTCATTGATTTTTTGTTTCAGTATTTCAATATCCCGATGAAGTGTTGCGGTCAGCCTTCGGGATGTGTTGAGGGTCCGGTCAATTTCATCCAGAAGGGTGACAACCGAAATCTCTTCTTGAGAATAAGATTCAAGTTCCGCCTGGTGCGTTTGAATATTTCGGGTAATTTTGCCAACCTGACGTTGAACATGGTTGTAATCCTTCAGAGACCGTCTCTGGGATGTATCCTCTTCATCAACTGACTGCTGATCTGATACAATGGCGAATTGATCGCTGACAAAACCCCTTTGATCATTGATGATGATTTCATACCATCCGCTCAAATGGTTATGAATGACAATGGATGCTCCTTTTGGCAAAGTGACGATGATGGCGCTTTGCTTATCTGGTTTCTCGCGGACATGAACCCGGTCAACCTTTATGCTGCCAGTCAGAGTCAGCGGCGCGGAAAGCAGGTTGCCGTATTCTGTCAACATGAACAGTAAGCAGGCAACAGTAATTTTGATTAATTTCGAAAAAACTGTTTCATCGAAAGGAAACATCCGATCAATCCGATTCCTGTACTACAACTGATGATTACTCCAATGGATTCTATCGAAAGAAAACGGATTTGCCAAAATCCGGATACCATATCGCTGGTCAGTTTCGAGGACATAAACAGGTATGCGGCATAAACTGCAAATAATCCGATGCCCCCGCCAAAAGCGCCCTGTATCATTCCTTCAATGTAGAAAGGCGTCTTAATGAACAAATCGGTTGCGCCAACAAGCCGCATGATTTCGACTTCATCCCGACGGGAATACAGCACGAGCCGGGCGGTATTGGCAACAATTAATCCAGATGCTATAAAAAAAATCCCTCCCAGAATCATGCCGGCAAAGCGAAAAAGATTTAGCAGGTTTGCAAAACGTTCCATCCACTGTTGACCGTATTCAACACTTTCAACTGCCGGCATTCTGGTTATCTGATCTGCGATGGATTCAATCTGATTCAATCTGACCGCCCCTTTTTTCAACTCCACCTCAAAGGAGTCGGGAAGAGGATTTTCCCTCAGCCCGTCCAGAAGCGATGCCTGATGCTTCAGTTGAACCTTAAAGTCCGAAAGCGCCTGAGACCTTGATATGAACTGCACCTTCTGAACGCCATCGACTCCCTGAATGAGATAAGTGGTGTCCTGGTTTTGGGCTTCGGTAGAGCCGTCTTTCAGATACACCATGATGCGAATGTTGCTTTCGGAGGCGGTCATCCAATGATTGAGATTGGTCCAGATCAATAAAAAAGCGCCTGCAATCAGGACAGACAGCGCGACCGTAAGCATGGCGACACCGTTCAGGAACCGATTGTCATTAATATCCCTCAAGGCCCGCATGATATATGATTTCATGGCGTATCGACGATCTGACCATTTTCAGCATTCTGTGACATTTGTCCCTGAACAAGCTGAATTATTCTGCCGCCGGCGTTCTCAATGAGCATTCGGTCGTGCGTGGCGAGAATTACCGTAGCTCCTTTATGGTGAATTTCTTTTAGCAAGGCCATAATATTGCCGGCAGAATCCGGATCAAGACTCCCGGTAGGTTCATCAGCAAGAATGATTCTGGGACTGCCTGCAATAGCCCTGGCCACTGCCACTCGCTGCTGTTCACCTCCGGACAGGCCAGGAGGAAATGCATCCTGTTTATGCTCCATTCCAACCGTTCTAAGAACGCTGTTTACTTTTTTCTGGATCAACCGGCGCTTTTCTCCCGTTGCCTCAAGAACCAGCGCTACATTACTGAAAACGGTTTTGGTCGGAATCAATTTATAATCTTGAAAGATGATTCCGAAGTTGCGACGAAGATAGGGAATTCTGCGTCTGGAAATCCGGTTCAAATTGATGCCGTCCACAATAACCTGTCCTTGTGTAACTGGCTCTCCCAGATACATAAGCTTCAATAGCGTCGATTTTCCTGCACCGCTGGGACCCGTAACGATGATAAACTCATTACGGTAAATATCCAGGGTAATGTCCACCAACGACTTTTGAATACCGTAGTTTTTGTGTACATGAAACATTCGAACGATTGGATTGCTGCAATGATCTTCCATGATGATTCGCCAAAAATTATGTTTTTTGTCCTTCTTTCATCAACAATTCGCGATACCAGCATGAAAAATCATACATTCCCTTATATTTATCATCATCATTGATTATTCCCAATGCGATTTCCAGAACACCGCTGCCGTAGGCGTTACTGTAGTTTTCCTGGGTCATTGTCTGCAGAAATTCCCTGACCAGCATCTGGGTGGTTCGTTTGGTTTTATCTCTTCGAATGTCGATCGGGTCTTTTGGTTCGGAAAAAGGATCCCATTTTTCATATCCTTTTTTCTGAATGTGTGCCTGCCTTTTAAGAGACATGCTGTCAAACACCGCTCTTTTACGAATCTCGATATCTTCTTTGGAAAGTTCAATCATGGAATCCGCCTTATATGGAATGAATTTATTCAGTCGTCATTGTTTTCTCTACTGCTTGCGCAGACGATTCATCCGCTTTCCGAATTCCCAGATATTCGTCATCATAAACAGTTGCCAGAGCCATGGAAAGAGGAACCAGCATTTCGCCTAATCTGGCATACTTCGATTGTATCGAAACCGCCAGCTCTGCTGAAAGCTGAAGCAATTTATTCTGAATCTTATCCAGATTTACCGTTGGATACTTTTCCCCTTTTTCAAATCCAGACAGCCCGCAGGTATATCCTTCACCGCCGATTGCAGTGGGAATGCCATAGAGTTTACATGTCAGCGGTCTGAAATCATAAATCTCACACATCTCTGTATCATTTAACATGGGGCAGCGTACTCGCGTTTCGGCCATTTCGTTTAGAATCTCTTTTTCTTCCTTGCCGGATTCCACTGCCTTGTAGGCGCTCTTTTTAAGTTTACACAACATACGGTCAATTTTATTACAACGTTCCATCAATGTATCAAGGACTTCGCCGCTGTATTCATTCCTGAACCGTTCATTTATATACAGCGCTTCAATCAAGGTTAGATCATACAATGCATGACAGCAGTCAGCACAGAGGGGTTTACATTTTACACAGTCGGGGAATTGATTTTTTACGGATTCAAATGCACGCTCGACTGATGCGGTCAACGCCTCGTACTGCTCAAAAAATGGTTTGAATTGTTCGTTCATTATACTCTCTGCCTGTTTTTAGAAGGGTACAGGGGGCATGCAAGGGCAACCGGCTGGTCGCCGTACCTTTTTATTACTGTGCCTGCCCCCTGGCTCTTTGGGTTCAAAGTGCGTGTAGCAAAAATATTGCCAGTGCTATTTACCAATACAAAACGAATTGAAAACGTGATCAAGAATTTCATCCGTAGTCCGCACTCCGGAAATTTCATCAATGCATTCAATGGCATCTCGAATATCCATGACAATAACTTCAGGTGGACTCATTCGCTGAATTTCGTCCATGGCCTGGCGGATGTGCGCAGCAGCTTTTTCTAATGCACGCATCTGCCTGAGGTTGGGAATAAATCCGACAGGCTCTTCGCTACGGGTTTTCTCAAGAATTTTCTTGACAATCAGGTCAACCATCTCTTCCAAATGGGTCTGATCTTTTACCGAGATCACCACAGAGGGAAAAGTAGAAAATTTTTCATTGTTTACAATATAATCAGGGTTCGCCGCAAGGTCAATTTTATTAAAAATAAGTATAACCGGAACGCTTCCGGTTATATCCAGAAGCTGAGTCTCCAGCTCGTAATCAGAAACAGACGCATCCAGCAGCAAGAGAATCAGATCAGATGAGTAAATGCGTTCATAAGTTTTTTCGATTCCCAACAATTCAACAGTGTTCTGCGTGATGTGGACCCCGGCGGTATCGAAAAAATTAACCGGTATTCCTCGAAAAATCACGGCTTCTTCAACCACGTCCCTGGTGGTTCCTGGAATGTCCGTAACAATGGAGCGGTTTTTTTTGACCAGCCAGTTCATGAGACTGGATTTGCCAACATTCGGTCGTCCGATAATGGATATACAATACCCATCGCGAACAAAGTGGAAGTCATCATACCGCTGAATTAAACGCAAAACTGGCTCGAGTACGATTGATTGCAGTTGTGGATAAACTGAAAGTAACTGCAATTCATCCGCTTCATCCGGAAAGTCGATTGAAGCTTCCATTCTCACCAGAATATCCCGCAAAGCCGTGCGGAGCTGTTCGACATGCTGTTTGTAACCGCCGGACAGGTGCGATGCTGCAGATTCAAGGGCTCTTTCTGATTTCGAATTGACAATGTCGATAACCGCTTCAGCCTGTGTTAAATCAATTCTACCATTCAGAAAAGCACGGCGGGTAAACTCGCCAGGGCCGGCCAGTTCGGCGCCGCTTTGCAAGACTGCATTTAAAATGGCTTTAAGCACAGCATAACCGGAATGCGCTTGAATCTCGACCACATCCTCACGGGTATAGGTATGAGGGGCTTTCATAAATGCAAGTAGAACTTCATCCAGAACAACCTGCGTATCCGGTTGAACGATGGCGCCATAATATAGACGGTGTGAGATAATCAGATCCGGCTGGGAACAGCAAACGGAAGTGCTTGAACGTTGCAACGAGCGGGGTCTAAAGATGGAAAGGGCGATAGACAAAGCCCGGTCACCGGATATTCTGATGATTCCAATTCCCCCACGACCTAAAGGGGTGGCGATTGCGGCGATTGTTGAACCATTCATGTATAAGGATGATGAATGCGGAATGATGAATGCGGAAAAGTCCTTTTTTCATTCATCATCCATCATTCATAACTCACAATTCCTTCAAAGGTAAGATAAACAGTACTGAATCTGCTTCATGTATGCTCATCATTTCATGCAAAAGATGAATTACGGTTCAGCAGGCAGTGGTTCCTGGCGATGGGGTTTCTGAGGAAAAACGACAATCTTCTTCAGATACCCTTCCCCCATACTTTGTGTTTTTACCCTGAGGTCGTTCTTCAGAGCAATGTGGATGATTTTTCGATCATGCGGGTTAAAATTGCCGATAACCAGGGGTTTTTCATTTTGGCAGGCTTTTTCTGCAATACGCAAAGCCTGTTTTTGAAGATCTTCCTGCCGCTTGGAAAAATAGCCTTCGATATCAACGATAATACGAGTTCTGTTTTCAGATGACTTGTTGACTATTTTTTTTAAAAGATATTGAATGGCTTCAAGTGTTTGACCCCTTTTGCCGATCAGCGCCGCCGAATTACCGCTGCTGATGGTATAAACAATCTGCTTGCTGTTGCTTTTCACAACGATTACCGCGTCATTAGTCACAGAATCAACCAACTTTTGTAAAACAAGCCTGCCGTAATCCACCAAATCCAAAAACGTTGATGATTCCACGTCAACACATTTTGAATCAGTTTTTTGAGAGTTATCCGTTACAAGGATATTTTCAACAGGCTCGTCAACTGGCAGGACGATTTTTTCCCCTGAACACGGGACAGTGTCTGATTCATGAATGTCCGGAACTGTCACCCGAATGCGCGCTTTTTTTATTCCAATCAATCCAAAGATTCCGGTGGAGCCAAAAGAAAGCACTTCGTGTTTTAACTGGTCCCTATGGATTTTTAAAACTTCGCATGCTTTGGTTACGGCCCGCTCAACATTTTTTGCCTCAAATTCAATGAAAGGCGACATCAATACCCCCCCGTTATCTTACTTTACGCATTAGCATAAAAACTGTAATCAGGCATATTTCTTTTGAATATAGTACTGCTGGCTTATCGAGACAATGTTATTGATTAGCCAGTATAAAACCAGGCCTGAAGAAAAATTGATGAATATAAAAGTAAACACAACGGGCATCATCATCATCATCTTTGCCTGCATGGGGTCTCCCATTGGCGGAGACATTTTTTGCTGAATGAACATGGTAGCGCCCATAATAATCGTCAATACCGGAATACCGTAAGGTGGTTCCATGAATGGGACCGTAAACGAAAAATGCAACAGACGATCAGGGGCTGCAAGGTCGGTTATCCATCCGATAAAGGGGGCATGGCGCAGTTCGATTGCCTCGTAAAGCATCCGGTATAATGCAAAGAACACGGGAATCTGAACCACCATGGGAAGACATCCGCCCAGTGGATTGACCTTGTAGGTTTTGTACAGGGCCATGGTTTCTTCGTTCATTTTCTTTTTGTCATCTTTGTATTTTTCACGAATCTGGGCCATCAGCGGTTGAATTTTTTTCATCTCGCTCATGGATTTATAACTCTTTGAACCCAGCGGCCAGAGAATGCCCTTGATAATCAGCGTCAACACAATAATTGCCAAGCCATAATTCGGAATATAGTCATGTAGAAAATTCAGGAGCCACAGTAAGGGTTTGGCGAGAATATCAAAGAACCCGAAATTAATGGCCTTGTCCAGTCCGATGCCCAGATTGCTGAGAATGGAATAACTTTTGGGTCCCATATAGATTTTGTATTGAAATTTTCGCTGAACGCCGGAATCAAGTTTGATTTCCGGTTCAACAAAAACATCGTCAAGCCGTCCATTCGCAAGTGATAGCCGGATGCTTCCATCTGTTGGGACAACTGGAACAATGCTCGATAAAAAATAACGTTCTTCGATACATGTCCAATTGATTTTACCTGAATATACATTCTTTTTCTGAAGATCTTTTACAGCGATTTGTTCAAGAGTATTATTGATGAAGGCGCTTGGGCCTTCAAATCCATAGCTGTTTGTTGCTTCTTTAAAGCTACTGGTCAAGGACAACTCCAGTTTATCCTGCAGCAACTTGCCGGAGCTGTTTTTGATGATAACGCTCAAGTCGATCAAGTATGAATCCGGATAAAACGTATATTGTTTTTCGATTGCAACGCCGGAAGGGGAAGTCCAAAGAAACGATACTTCCTGGGATATGTTGCGAACATCAATGGCATCGGAAGAAACGGTTGACAAAAAAACCGCATCCTTTAATTCCGGAATGCTGTTTTCCGAAAAAGACAGGTGAAGCGATCCGACATTGGGTAGGGTAATCAATTCTTTATTCGGAGAATCTGATGCAACCGATTCCCGGTATTGCTTCAGAACAAAATTCTTGAAAAAAGCACCTTTGTCCGAAATGGTAACCGAATAGAATGGTGTGTTCACCACAAGGTCTTTACTTTTTTGAAAAGCAGGCAGTTGCTGTTCCTTAATGGCGGTTTCCTGGTGGGCGCCTGCTGCAATCTTGTCTGCCGGCAAGGTTGTATCAGACTGAGTTTGAGCTGTCTGCTGCTGGGGGGGAGGATTATTGTCCTGGAAAAAAAATCCCCAGACAGTAAAGACCAAAACAGAAAGTACAATTGCTATAAGTAAACGACCTTGTTCCATAAATACTCCCATGATTTCCCGGTAAAGGAAATCAGATGATAACCCAGTGAATGATATTGTTGATGTAATGAAGCGATATCACTTGGATAGATAATGAGGCGTAGAGGGAAAGATAGTTTCATTTTTCAGGGGACTGGATCAACGCCGCCGGGGTGAAACGGGTGGCATTTCAACAGGCGTTTGAACGTCATAACTCCGCCTTTGCGTGCGCCGTATTTCAGTATTGCCTCTGATGCATAAGCCGAACACGAAGGATAAAATCGGCAGCACGGCCCAATAAATGGAGAAACGGCAAGTTGATACACCATGATTACAAAATTGACAAGATATCGAATTGTATATAAACCCGTTAAACATGATGACTTTGCGGAATCGCCGTCTGTACCACAACAGCGATCTTTGCAAATTTATCAAATAAACCATCCAGCATGGCTACCATTTGCTGGAAAGAAAGGGTGGATGCCGGCTTTTTTGCAATCAGATGAAAATCCCAGTCAGTTTGCGCTGAGACACTATGAAGGCGATAATACTCCCTTATGTGTCGCTTGATCCGATTGCGCACCACGGCATTGCCGACTTTTCGTGAAACAGTAATACCGATACGGGATCTGCCGGACTTTCCGCTTTTGTAAACCAACACGAAACCCGAGCTGTGGACCGCCTTTCCGAAGGAATAAAATTCAACGAATTCATAACGCTTGAGAATGCGGGCAATTTTGGGAAACGTAAATGATTTCATCAAAATGATATGGTAGCAACTATCTGGCGCATTCAGAAACGGATCCATGGTCCATGAAAATGAGTATTTTTAAACCGTCAATCGTTTCCGGCCTTTGGCGCGCCTGCGGTTAATCAATTTTCGACCTTGTTTGGTAGCCATGCGCGATAAAAAGCCGTGGGTACGTGATTTTTTGATCTGACTGGGTTGATATGTTCTTTTCATGCAAAATACCCTCATTTAAATGTTAATTCAGCGATTATTCGACGTAAACCTTATTTTCTGCAATTTAACCTTCTTAGATAATCACATTATTGTTATTGAGTCAATAAAATTTCATTTATTATCGCATCGAACAAGAAATGCTTTTTTTTGAAATTGTGCTTGCAATTTGCGTGTAAGTTGGTTTATATGTGTGAAGAGTAAGGTCTTTAGATGCGTTTCGTTTCTGATTAACGACCTTAGGAGTTTTGATGAAGTTGCAATCATTAATTTTTGTTGTTGACAAATTTTAAATTTTGTTTATAATAGCACTTTCATCAAGGGGCCGTTAACTCAGTCGGTAGAGTATCTGCCTTTTAAGTAGAGAGTCGTTGGTTCGAGTCCAACACGGCCCACCACCATCTGCGTCCCCATCGTCTAGCCCGGTCCAGGACATCGGCCTTTCACGCCGACGACAGGGGTTCAAATCCCCTTGGGGACGCCAATTATTTCAAGTAGTTACGAAGTTACAATTTTTAATTTCTTTCCGGACACAAGACCCGGACACAAGACCTTCAGAATCTCGCTTCTGAGGGTCTTTTTTTTAACCATTTACTGCCTTCGGAAACTCAATCACTTTGGCAGGCATCTTGAATCCTTCCTCAAGGGCGCTCCGTGTATCTTCCAGTCCAATTGTCCTGAGATACCTTGTCGTGGTGTTCGGATTCTTGTGCCGTAAAATTGACTGGATTACTGATACAGAATTTCTTTTCTTATAAAGGATTGATGCGGACAAATGCCTGATCGCATGAAATCCAAAAGGTTTAACACTCGCCTTTTCGCAAAGCCTCTTCATCAGGTGTTGACGATGCTTGAAAGGTTTGCCGTAATACTCTTCACAGAAGAAAAATTCATCAAGGCAAAGAAAAACATGATCTTTATCTGCCATTGTCTGTGCCAACCGTTCTTCCCACCACTTCAATAAGACGCTTCGAAGTTCCGTTGTCATCGGCAACCAATCACATTCCTGGTTTCCGCCTTCACGCTTCTGGGTCCAGAGGCGAATCCGCATACTGCTGAAGTCCACATC
>Ga0194044_10000425_pt1 | contig 20827 bp, 21 predicted proteins | sample JunL4417m_MetaG_FD_155460 | JGI IMG/M metagenome (GOLD analysis project Ga0194044, IMG submission 155460) | Anoxic zone freshwater microbial communities from boreal shield lake in IISD Experimental Lakes Area, Ontario, Canada - Jun2016-L442-17m | ecosystem: Environmental > Aquatic > Freshwater...
ATCCCGATAGGGATGTGCGTGCGGGGCGTTCGTGGACCGAGCGGGGCGGTCACGAGACGGTTCCCTCGTAGCCCAGCTACGTGGGGATCCGGGGAGGGGCCGCAGCCGCGATGCGTCCACGGGCGCATCCGTGCGTGCAGACCTATTGGGATAGGCCCTTACGTTCCCGCGTCCCGCCCGGGCGGCCAGCGTTGCGCCGCGAATGCATCTTGCGCGGAGCGGCAGACCACAGAGGCGCCAAGGACGGACCAGATGCGATATCCTTCCGTGACCATCCGGTAACTGTACTACCGACGTCCGCCCGCGTGCGAGGGATCGCCGGCGGCCACAAGAGAGTGAGGCCGACATGCAATGGCTCGGATTCCTGCCCTGGTGGATCCTGGCGCCGTACCTGATCCTCTGGCTCTACGTCATGGTCACCCTTATCATGGAGGACCGTGAGCCCGCGGACACGCTCGCCTGGGCGTTCGCGCTCCTCCTGGTACCTGTGCTCGGGATCGTCTTCTACTACATCGCCGGCCGCGACTGGGCGACCATCACCGAGAAGAAGAAGTGGATGCAGGACTACCTCGCGCAGGTGCAGGCCGTGCTGAAGCCGTTCTTCGCGCGCAACGCGGCCGCCGACCGGCGCCTGCGGGAGACCTACGGCGGTACGTACGTGGAGCGTCTGAGCGACACGATGTCCCGCGAGGACGGCCTCGGCGTGCTGACCGCCGACCGCGCCGAGATCTTCCCCACCGGCGCCGAGAAGTTCGGCCGCCTCAAGGCCGATCTTGCGGCGGCGCAGCGCTTCATCCACGTCCAGTACTTCATCTGGGAGAACGACGAGCTCACCGACGCGCTCACCGAGATTCTCAAGGAGCGCGTACAGGCCGGCGTGCAGGTGCGCTTTCTCTACGACTACCTGGGCAGCAAGCACTGGGACAAGTCGAAGCTCGAGGCGCTCGTGCCGCTGGGCGCGAAGGTCGCCAAGGACGTCGTCTCGCTGTCGCGCATGAACTACCGCGACCACCGCAAGATCGTCGTCATCGACGGCGACATCGGGTACACCGGCGGCTACAACGTGGGTCAGGAGTACGTGGACGGCGGCGAGCGCTTCGCGATCTGGCGCGACACGCATGTGCGCGTCACCGGCCAGGTAGTCGGCGAGCTGGAGGCGCTGTTCGCGACGCGCTGGTTCGACCAGACCAAGGAGGACGTCTTCACCGAAGAGTACCTCCCGGCGCCGGCTCCCGACGGCGGCGAGACCGGCATTCTCTGCCAGGTCATCGCGCAGTCGGTGGAGGACCCGTGGCAGTCGTCGCGCCGCGCGCACATGGTCGCGGTCGGCAACGCCGCGAAACGGGTGTGGATCCAGTCGCCGTATTTCGTCCCTGAGGTGGGACTCTACGACACCATGATCAACGCGGCGCTGAGCGGCGTGGACGTGCGCTTCATGATGACCGGCGTACCCGACAAGAAGGTGCCCTACTGGGCGGCGTGGACGTACTTCCGCCGGATGATCAAGGCCGGCGTCAAGATCTATCTCTACGAGGCCGGCTTCCTGCACTCAAAGACGCTCACCGCCGACGGGCAGATCACCGCCATCGGCACGATGAACATGGACATCCGCAGCCTGCGGCTGCACAAGGAGCTCATGCTGTGGATGTACGACGAGGGACTTGCTGAGCGGCAGGAACAGCTCTTCGCGGAGGACATCGCCAACTCGCACGAGGTGACGATCACCGATCTCGACATGCTCAGCCGGAGCGTGCGCTTCCGCAACTCGTTCATGCGCCTGCTGTCGTACTTCATCTGAGTCACGAGCGATGTCCGGGCCGGCAGACCAGCAGACGACCGGCAGCGGAGCGACCGACAGAGCCGGGACGGAACCGCCGAAGGCGCACGCGCATCGCGTGGTCGGCGAGACTCGCTGGCCGATGGCCGTCGCGGTCGTTGCCATCGTGGTGATGACGGTCCTGCTCCCGAACAGCCTCATCGTGCATCCGCGCTGGGGAGTACCGGTGCTTGAGTGCATCTTGCTGGCCGCCGTGATCATCGGCGACCCGGGCAAGATCGACCGGCGCTCGCGACCGGTGCGGATCCTGTCCGTCACGCTCATCGCACTCCTCGTCGGCACGACGCTGTGGTGCACGGGAGCGCTCATCGCGCAGCTCATCGTCGGCGGGCCGGCCGCCAATTCGGCCGGGGCGTTGCTGGCCGCCGGCGGCATGGTCTGGCTGACCAACTGCATCGCCTTCGGCCTGCTGTACTGGGAGCTCGACAGCGGTGGGCCGGCCGTGCGCGCCCACGGCCTGCCGGCCCACCCCGATTTCGCCTTCCCGCAACAGCTCAACCCCGAGCTCGCCCCTGCGGACTGGCGGCCGCGATTCATCGACTACCTGTACCTCGGCTTCACCAGCGCCACCGCCTTCAGCCCCACCGACATCATGCCGCTGCGCCCCTGGAACAAGATCGCCATGATGGCCCAGTCGACGATCTCGCTGGTGCTTCTCGGCCTCGTGATCGCGCGCGCCGTCAACGTGCTTCAGTAGGGCCGCGGCGCGGCGCCGGCGGCCCCCGACCGCGGACAAAGGAAGACCGTGACGAACGAGCACCGCTCCAAACGCAAAGAAGGTGTGGAAGGCCGCATCCGGCGCCGGTCGGGCAAGGCGGTCGCCAGCCGGCGCGTGTTCGCCTATCTCGCCGGCGCGACCGCGACTATCGGCATCTTGGCTGGGGTCCTCGTGACGATCATCGATCACAAGGACTTCCCGACCGTGGGGGACGGCATCTGGTGGGCGATCGTCACCTTGGGCACGGTGGGCTACGGCGACATCGTGCCGCATACCGGCTGGGGCCGCGTCGTGGGCGCCGTGGTCATCGTGGTCGGCGTGACCTTCATCTCGTTCCTCACCGCAACCGTGACCTCCATGTTCGTGTCCGCCGACCAGGATGAACGGACCGCCGAAGCGGAGACGCTGCGCGCCTCTCGCGAGGCGGAGACCCAGGCAATGCTGCAGAAGCTGCTGGACCGCAGCGCAGCCATGGAGGCGAAGCTCGAGGCGCTGGCCGGCGAGCGACCGGAGCGCTGATCGGCGTGCCCGCCGGGTGGCGCGGGCGGCCGCGGCGGCCGCGGCGGCTCCGGCCGCCCCGGCGCGGGGTAGTACGAAAAGGGAAGACAAGGATTCCTTAACTGTCGGGCCGCGTACGGCCTTCCGCAGGCTCGCTCGCCGGGGGGAAGATAAGGATTCGCCGGAATTCCCTATCTTCCCTCACAGTACTACCCCGCCGCGGCGGCTCCGACGGGCGGGCGCGGCGAACGCGGCGCGCGCGGGCGGGCGCGCGAGCGGCCGCGGCGGCTCCGGCGGCCGGGCGGGCGCGTGCGGCGGCTGCGGCGCCATGTCCGCCTTCTCGCCGCTCGTCGATCCGGATCCGGAGGCAGATCGCGTAACCTGACGGAGGGGGATGGTCATGCCTCGTAGTTTCTGAGCGTCGAGCCCCGTACTATCCCGAGGTGACGGCTCTCCGCGTCCCGACTAGTCTTCAATCCGCATCCATGACTTGGCCTGCCGATCATTCGCGTGTCATGTTACCCTTGGGTCACACACCTCGAGAGGAGGGCCTGACAGTGGGCACGATCATTCCGCGCTGGGAGTGGCGCACGTTCGGCGAGGAGCTCGAGGCGACCGACGCCACGTTTGCCGCCCTCGAGCCCGAGCTGATTCAAGAGAGCGACGAGACCTATCTGCTCTCGCCGGGCACGGACGCCGCCGTCAAGATCCGCGCCGGCCTGATGGACATCAAGGAGCTCGTGGAGGTCGACGCTGACGGCCTCGAGCAGTGGCGGCCGGCCATGAAGGAGACGTTCCCGCTGCCGCGCGGCGAGGCGGACAAGGTCTGCGCCGCGCTGGGCGTCAACCCACCGTCTCCGGGGACGGCCGCTTTCTCGCTCGATGAGTTCCTCGCGGTGCTCGCGGCCCCGGAGCGCGGCGTGCGCGCGGTCGCCGTCCACAAGCGCCGCCTGCACTACACGATCAATGAGTGCATGACGGAGGTGACCGACGTGGTCGCCGAGGGGAAGACGGTGCGGACGCTGGCCATTGAAGCGACGGACGCCGCCCGCGTGATCGCCACCGTGCGGAACCTGGGCCTCACCGGTGATGCGAACACCAGCTACCCGCGCTGGCTCAAGGCCGCCGCCGGCATGGAAGGCTGAGGGGCTGTCATGCCGGTCTACGCGGTCATCGACGTCGGCACCAACTCGGTCAAGTTCCACATCGGCGAGCGTCGCGAGGATGGCTCGTGGGTCACGCTCGTCGACCGCGCCGAGCTCACGCGCCTCGGGGAGGGCATCGCGGAGACCGGCGATATCGCCCCGGCGGCCATCGAGCGCACGGTCGCGGCCATCGCCGGCATGGCCGACGAAGCCCAGGCGAACCGCGCCTCGGCGCTGGTCGCCGTCGGCACCATGGGGCTGCGGAGTGCGCAGAACGGCGACGAGCTCATCGCCCGCGTGCGGGAGCGCTGCGGCGTTGCCATCGAGGTCCTCCCCGGCGAGGAAGAGGGCCGGCTGGCCTACCTCGCCGCGAAAGCCGGGCTAGGCCTCGCCGAGGGCTCCGTGGTCGTCTTCGACACCGGCGGCGGCAGCACGCAGTTCACCTTCGGCCGCGGCTCCGAAGTGGACGAGCAGTTCAGTCTCAACATCGGGGCCGTGCGCCTCACCGCGCAGTTCGGCCTCGGCGGCCCCATCGCCCGGCAACAGCTGGACGAGGCGCTCGCAGCCATCGCCGGCGAATTCGGCCGCCTCGACGGCGTGCCGCCCCCGGACGCGCTTGTGGGCATGGGCGGCGCCATCACCAACATGACGGCGGTGATGCTCGGCCTGTCGCCCTACGACCCGGAGGTCGTGCAAGGCACGGTGCTCAACCGCGCCGCGGTCGATCGCCAGATCGAGCTCTACCGCGCCTACGATGTGGAAGCGCGCCGGCAGATCGTCGGGCTGCAGCCCAAGCGCGCCGACGTCATCCTCGCCGGCGCCTGCGTGGTGCGCACGGTCATGGACAAGCTCGGCCGGGACGCCCTGACCGTCAGCGATCGCGGGCTACGGCACGGCGTACTGCTCGAGCGTTTCGGCTGAACCCGCGCGCCGTCGCGTGCCCTCTTGCGCGCGCTGCGGTGACGGGACATGATGCGCGCAGGGCTACCTGCTGGTTACTGAAAGGGCCTCGCGATGCCATGAGTCACGCGAGGCTCCACCGGAGCGCCGCGCGTCGGCGCGCCGACCGAAAGGAGATAGGCGATGACCCCCAAGGCGCCCGAGCCCGAGCTCGTCAGCGAGCAGTTCGCGGAGATGATGGAGCTCGTCAAGGATTCAAAGAGCGTCGAGCTGAAGCTGACGATCCCCGCCGAGAGCCATCGCGCGGCGATCACCGCGCTCGGTATCGATCCGCTCGACGGGCAGATCAGGCTCGTCACCTTCTTCGACACCCCCGACCTCACCCTCAACCAGGCCGGCGTGGTGGTCCGTGCCCGCCGCATCCAAGGCAAGGGCGCCGACTCCGTGGTGAAGCTGCGCCCGGTCGTGCCCAACGACCTCCCCGCCGAGCTGCGTGTCTTGCCCACCTTCGGCATCGAGGTCGACGCCATGCCGGGCGGCTTCGTGTGCTCGGCGTCCTTCAAGGGCGTCACCGACCCCGATCAGGCGAAGCTGGTCACCTTCGGGCAGGGCCCTGTGCGCAAGGTGTTCAACAAGCAGCAGCGCGCCTTCTACAAGGCCCACGCTCCGGAAGGCCTCGGGCTCGACGACCTCTCGTTGCTCGGACCCATCTTCGTGGTCAAGGTGCCCTTCACGCCGCAGGAGCTCGCCCACAAGCTCGTCGCCGAGCTGTGGCTCTACCCGGACGGCAGCCGCATCCTCGAGCTCTCCACGAAGAGCACCCCGGCCGGCCTGTTCGAGGTCCTCAGCAACGTGCGCCACTTCCTCATCGAGCGCGGCATCGACCGCCACGGCGAGCAGCAGACAAAGACCAGGCGCGCCCTCGACTTCTTCGCGAAAGACCTCAAAGCGGCCAGGGCCGAGTAGCGCGGTCTGCCGGAGGACCGATGAGCTCATCGTCGCAGGCCGACGGAGGTAGCGCGCGCAACGGTGTAACGACGCCGGCCAAGCCCAGGCGCGTCGAACGCTGGGTGCCCGGGGCGCGAGTCCTGCGCACCTACAAGAAGCAGTGGCTGCGCGCCGACCTCGTGGCCGGCGTGGTGCTGGCCGCCATCCTCGTGCCCCAAGGCATGGCATACGCCGAGCTGGCCGGCCTCCCAGCCGTAACCGGCCTGTACACGACGATCGCCTGCCTCGTTGCCTACGCCATCTTCGGCCCGTCACGCATCCTCGTCCTGGGGCCGGACTCTTCTGTCTCGCCGCTGATCTTCGCCGCCATCGTGCCGCTGCTCGCCGGCGGCGACCCCGCGACCGCCATCGCCCTCGCCGGGATGATGGCCCTGATGGTCGGCCTCATCGAGATCGGGCTGGGGTTCGGCAAGCTCGGCTTCGTCGCCGACCTGCTCTCGAAAGAGGTGCAGGTCGGCTATATGAACGGCCTCGGCATCACCATCATCGTCGGCCAGCTGCCCAAGCTGTTCGGCTTCTCGACCGACGGCGACACGTTCATCGAGGACGTCAAGGCGTTCTTCCAGGGCCTCGACCAGACCGACGCGACGACGCTGACCGTCGGTCTCGCCTGTCTCCTCGTCCTGCTCGGACTGCCACGGCTCACGCGCCGCGTGCCGGCGGTGCTGGTGGCCGTCATCGGCGCCACCGTCGTGTCGGCGGTGCTCGGGCTCGCCGAGGAGGGTGTGAAGACCGTCGGCGCGCTGCCACAGGGCGTGCCCACACCGTCCTTCCCCTGGACCAGCTTCAGCGACGTCGGGCCGCTGCTCATCGCGGCGGTGGGCATCACGCTCGTGTCGCTGACCGACACCATCGCCACAGCGACGAGCTTTGCCGCGCGGCGCGGTGACGAGGTCGATGCCGACCAGGAGATGATCGGCATGGGCGCCGCAAACCTCGCCGCCGGTCTGTTCCAGGGCTTCGCCGTGTCGACCAGCGGCTCGCGCACCGCCGTCGCCGAGCAGTCCGGCGCCAAGAGCCAGGTGACCGGCCTCGTGGGCGCCGGCCTGGTCGCCGTGCTCCTGCTATTCCTCAACGGGCTGCTCGCCGACCTGCCCCAGACGACGCTGGCCGCTGTGGTCATCGTCGCGGCCCTGTCGCTGATGGACTTCGGCATCCTCAAGCACTACTTCAAGGTGCGCAAGAGCGCGCTCGCGCTCTCCCTGGTGGCCACTGTCGGCGTGGTGCTCTTCGGCGTGCTGTGGGGGATCGTCATCGCTGTGATCCTGGCGATCCTGCTGTTCTTCCGGCGCAACTGGTGGCCGCACGGCTCCGTGCTTGCGCCGGTCGATGGGGTTCCCGGATGGCACAGCATCGAGACCTACCCGGACGCCCCCCAGCTCCCGGGACTCCTTGTCTTCCGCTGGGAGGCCCCGCTCTTCTTCGCCAACTCCGGGATCTTCCGCCAGCAGATCCGCCGCCTCGTGCGCGAGTACGAGCCTGCCTGGGTCATCCTTCAGTGCGAGGCCATCACCGACATCGACGTCACTGCAGCGGAGATGCTCGAACAGCTCGACAAGGAGCTCAACGCCACCGGGGTCCACCTGGCGTTCGCCGAGCTGCGCGACCGCCTACAGGACCTCACCCTGCGCTACGGGCTCTTCGAGACCCTCGACCGCGACCACTTCTACCCGACGTTGAAGGCCGCCATCAGAGACCTCCAGGGGATTGGCCCTCTGCCGGCGGACGAGGAACTGCCCGGCCGGCACAGACATCTGCACACAGAGCACGACGGGCACCGCTCCGACGACGCCGCGACGTCCTGAGGTGGCGGCTGGCCGGGTGCTCTCGCAGTGGCCGCTCAGCCGCCGCCACGAGCCTCAACGAGCTGACGGCGGTCCCACTTCCGAGAAGGCCACCCGTGCCGGCAGAGTAGCCGCATCGCAAGGTGAAGCATCTCGTCCGGCTTCGCCAGGGGTTTCGCGTCCTGACCGCGAACCGAACCTGGACGTGAGGCTCATCGGTTCACCGGCCACGAGTCGCGGGAGCGACTCCTACGTGCCTTCGGCGAGCAGTGCGAGGTAACGGTCGTAGGCGAACGCGCGATTGCGTTTCTTCCCGGTCAGCTCGCGCACGATGCCCAGTTCCACGAGCAGTTTCATGCCGTCTGAGGCGCCGGGGAAGGACAGGCCTGTGCGCTGAGCTGCGCGGGGCAAGGTGAGGACCGGGCGCGAGGTGAGCGCTTCGCAGACGCGCAGGGCGGACCCGGCCCGGCGGCCCTGCCCCTGGACGAGCTCGCGATCGGCGGCGAAGACCGCCACCAGCCGCCGCGCCGTGCTGACGGCGCCGTGGGCCGTCTCTTCGACACCCCGGAGGAAGAACTCGATCCAGGCCTCCCAGTCGCCGTCGCGGCGCACGGCGTCGAGCAGCCGGTAGTACTCGGCGCGGTTCTCCTTGAAGTAGAGACTCAGGTAGAGAAGTGGCTCGCTGAGCACGTCCGCGTTGCAGAGGATCAGCGTGATGAGCAGGCGTCCGACGCGCCCGTTGCCGTCGAGGAAGGGGTGGATCGTCTCGAACTGCAGGTGCGCCAGGGCCGCCTTGATGAGCACTGGCAAGTCGTCGCTGTCGTCGTGCAGAAAGCGCTCAAGGTCCGAGATGCAGTCCGCCACGGCGATGTGCGGCGGCGGCACGAAGACCGCGTTGCCCGGGCGCGTGCCGCCGATCCAGTTCTGGCTGCGGCGGAGCTCGCCGGGGTCCTTGTCGCTGCCGCGGCCGCGGGCGAGCAGCTTGGCGTGCACCTCGCGGATGAGGCGCGAGCACAGCGGGAAGCCCCCTCGCAGGCGCGCGAGGCCGTGATCCAGCGCGCTCACGTAGCCCGAGACTTCGACGACGTCATCGAGGGGGGCGCCGGGCGCCTGTTCCATCTCGAAGAGCAGGAGGTCGGAGAGCGAAGACTGCGTGCCCTCTATCTGTGAAGAGAGCACCGCCTCTTTGCGCACGTAGCTGTAGAGGAAGAGATCGGTGTCCGGAAGCAGGGCGGAGACGCTGTCCAGTCTGCCAAGGGCGAGCAGCGCGCGCTCCATGAGTGGTTGGATCGGACCGCTGAGATCGAGTGCGGGCTGGGGCGGCAAGGGTCGCGGGATGAAGACGCGCACCGTCTCGCCGCCGACGGCCGTGACTTCATAGGCGCCTGTTGAGCTCCGCTTCACGTGCTTGCCTCGTATTCAGCCGAGCTGGATAACCGCTGGAGCTATTAAGACTTCGGGCCGAAGTCTAAACTATTGCGGTCCGCCGAGCGAGCATCACACGTGCAGGGCCGAGCATCCGGCGGCCGGGCCTGCTCGTGATGGCCGGCGAGCCGCAGGAGCCGGGCTTCCCGGTCGAAGACTGGACGTGGGAGGCGCGGCGGGTGAAGAGTACCCTGCGCCGGGAGCAGACGTGCGAGCGCCGGCAGCGGACTGGACCGAGAGAAGCACCCGGCCGTCAGCGTCACGAAACGGGCGCCCGGCTCAGGCCCTCTTCTGGTACAGCCGGGTCACGTCGCGGATCGGGATCGCCAGGTAGATCGCGATGAGCAGATAGATGATGACGCCAAGCTTCGGCGACAGCAGCCCCAGCGCACCGCCGGCGATGTAGGCGATGAGGCCGGGCAGCAGCTGGTACTTGACCCGGGCCTTCTCCTTGCGCTCGTCATCGAGGTCGTCGCCGAACAGACCTCCGTTCTCGGCGTGCCGCCCCATGATCAGAAGCATGAGCGTCATCATCAGCAGCACGAGGCCGTAGAACACCACCGCCACACGCTCACCCGGTACGTCGCCGGCAAACTCGCTCATGATGCGGGTGGGGAACGGCAGGAAGGCGCAGAACAGCAGCAGCACGAGGTTGAGCCGCATGAAGACGCCGTCGATGTAGTCGAGCGCGTCCACCAGCGCGGAGTGCTCCATCCACACCGCGCCGATAGTCATGAACGAGATGAAATAGGCGAGGTAGACCGGCCACTCGTGCAGGAGCTCACTGAGCAGATGCTCGCCCTTGACCGCAGGCACGGCGATCTCGAGCACGAGCAGGGTGATGGCGATGGCGAAGACGCCGTCGCTGAACGCCTCGAGGCGGTTCTTCTTGTGCTTGATCTTCGCCGGGCCCTGCTGCGCCGCCATCTCCGCTCCCCTTCTGCCTGGGCCGGACCCCCGCGGGCCGGCGCTGATTGTCTTGTCAACTGACGGCGGGCGGGCGCCCCATCTTCCGCGCCCGCCCGCCGTCCGCTCTTGAGGCGAAGCCTCTACTTCTCGTGCTTGCTGGCGCCGAAGGCGTGCTTGAGGTCTTTCTCCTGCTCCTCGGTGAGGTTGGAGCGTACCAGGGTGGCGCCGGTGCCGGTCACGGCGGCGAGGAACTTGTCCTCCGTCATCTGACCGATGAGCAGGAACCAGCCGGCCTTGCCCGGCGGCACGGCGTCGCCCATCTGCTCGAGGACTTCCTTGTTCATGCCGGTCTTGCCGAGCTTGCCGAAGAGACCGCCCATCGCGGCTCCAATAGCGAGCCCGAGGAAGGGCACGAAGAAGAGCAGGCCGAAGAGCATGCCCCAGAAGGCGCCGCCCAGGGCGCCGGCGCCGACCAGGCTGTGACCGTGCTTGACGTGCGGCTTGCCGTCCATGTCGCGCACCACTTCGGCGGCGTCCTGCAGCTGCACGATCATGTCCTTCTGCATCTGCGCCAGGGCGATGCCGAAGCGGTCGGCCTCCATCTCGTTCTCGAAGCCGAGTACCATCAGTTCACTCACAGTTTCTCCTTGTGGTGTGTGATCGAAGGCAGATCCAAATGAGAATCATACCCCCGAGGGTCGAACGGGGGGCGAGAGATCGCCCTCGCCCCCCTCCCAGCATCCGGGGCCTGCGACCTGGCGGCCGCGTCCGGGCTGTAGACGCCACGCGTCAGCGACCGCGACCGGCCCGCCGGTCGTCACGGCGACCGCTTCGCCGACCCACGCCATGAGCCACCACGGCCGCGGTGCCGACCACGGCGGCGGTGCGCACGACCGGTCTGCCGATCACGCCCCGTCCTCTGCGTCCTGGGCCAAGAGGCATCTCAGGCTCCTTCCGTTGCTGCGACGTCCCCGGACGCCTCGAGGGCGGCGAGGATCGACTGGATCGGGATGCGCCCGCTGGCCACGAGCTGGCCACCCGAGCGGCGGATCGACGAGGCGAACGGCGCCGCCCAAGTGTTCTCCCAGACCAGCGCCGCGGCCACGGTGCCAAGCTCGAGCGCCGCGGCAATGTGATCGACGTCCTCCTCGGACAGCAACTCGGCAAGCTCGAAGCCGAAGTCGCGCAGCGCGCCGGCCGCGCCGTCCTCGAAATCCTCCACTTCGAACGCATCGACGGCCCCGTCCTCGTCCTTGGTGATAATGAGCAGGTCGAGGACGCGCACGATGCCTCCCTCGACCAGCGACCTCAGCTTATCCCCCATCTCGCCCGTGAAGGCGGCCTTGCCTGCGGGGAACTCCACGACCAGGTAATCGATCGGGCCCAGCTCATCCATGACAATGTCGTTCATCGGCACTCCAGTCCTTGTCGTGTCTTCACGTCTCTTATCACGCCGTCTGCGATGAACCCTTCATGCGGTCGCGGTTGCCATACGCTCCGCCGGAGTAGAAGCTGATATCCACTATCACGGCGAGCCCGATCCACAGCCAGTCGATCCCATGCACTCCGCCGGGCGACACGAGCACCCACATCATGGTCGTCCACGGCGCGAAGATGATGCCGATGACGGGCCACAGCCAGCTGCTGAAGGCGGCGTCCCAGCGTCCCGGCTGGGCGATCCACCAGACGACGTCGATGGCCCGTGCACCGAGCAGGAACAGCAGCGTCAAGACACAGCACATAGCCTCTCCGATCTTGTCAGCGCAACGGGATCGCATTCGAGCGGCCCCGTTGCTTCCCCATGGCGTGAAGCGATTGCAGCGCAAGTTACCAGATGGTCACCTGCCCACACAAGGAGGCCGGAGGCTATCTCCCGGCGACTGCCCTGGGCATGCACCCCCCTTGTCCCGACTCCACGACATGCGTATGAGTGGAGCCTAGCCGGGATGCGAGGTACTGTGACCTCGGGAAACTACGGGGCCCGCCGCTGAGAAACCACGAGGTCGGCGGCGGGATCGCAGTAGACCGATCCGGCCGCCATTGTCCGCATCCTCGCGACTACCCGAGCCGATGCGTCGACACTTCCAGCTCGGTCGCCTCGGGAAGCTTGGCCGTGCTCCGCTTCTTCCACTCTTCCGCGAGCAGCTCCTCCGCCGCCTTCTCGAAGAACTCCGGCGCCGCCCACTCGTGCACGTCGAAGTCGTTCTTGATGTAGCCGTGGCTCAGGCAGAAGTCCTTACCGATCTCGATGGAGGCCAGGTTCTGCGGCGACAGGTTGGGCACCATGTCGATGTGCTTGATGCCCTGGTACGTATCCTCGACGTCGAGGTAGAACGTCTGCTTGTCGAGGATCGCCGCGGCGGCGCGCTTGTGCTCGTTGGCCCAGCGCCCCACTTTGATCATGCCCTTCATGAACGTGACCACGAGCTCGGGGTGCTCCTCGGCCATCACGTCCGTACAGGTGATGACCGCGGGGATGTTCGCCACCTGCAAGGTCCAGTCCGGATACCGGGACAGGTCCTCGATCGCCTTGAACTTGCCCGTGGCTTCCTGGAGGTGCGAGAAGGGACCCGTCTGCGTGTAGATGGCGTCGATGACGCCCTTTTCCAGCGCAGTCTCGAGCGGACGGAACGCCAGGTCATGCTTATGGTCACGCTTGAGCCACAGTTCGGACGGGTTCTCCATGGGTTCCAGCATGGCAGGGTTGTCGTACCAGTCGTCCGGATACGGGAACTCCACGATCTCGACGTCGTCACGGGTCATGCCGTTCACGCGGAGCATCAGCTCGATGCCCTGCTCCTCCTGGATGCGCCACCAGTCGTTCTTGATCGTGTTCAGGCTCTTCGTGAGGCCGATCTTCCTGCCCTTGAGCTCGGACATCCGGTAGATGTCGTCCCTGGCGCGCACCAACATGCAGCCGCCCTCGTGCGGCGCATGCGTCGCCCCAAGGAGTTTGGTCCTGCGACGGTCGGCGTGCACCGCGACGGGCGGGAAAAGACCGCCGAAGCGAAACAGGTTGTCGAGGTTGTGGATGTAGTGCGGGTACCAGTTGTTCTCACGGACGGAGCGCAGGAAGGCGTACTTGACGCCGATCTTCTTGTACTCCTCGCGGGTCCAGCCCAGTTCCTGGTCGACGTTGCTGGCGGAGACGAGCGGGCAGTTCGTGTAGTAGACCTCGTCCCACTTGAGCGGCGCCGTGCTGAGGTCGACCTTCTTCTCTTCTGCTGCCATGGCCAAGTCCTTTCAGATGGCGGATGAGCTCAGATCCCGTCGTGATGTTCGGCGCTCGGCAGGCCGGCTGCCTGCCAGGCGCCGAAGCCGCCCTCGAGGTTGGCGACGTTCTCGAAGCCCATGTCCTTGAGCGTCGCGCAGGCGAGCGCCGCGCGAGCGCCGGAGCGGCAGTACACGATCACGCGGCCGGCCGGGTCCAGCTCCGGCCTGTGCTTGGGGCTCGCGGGGTCGGCGACGAACTCGAGCAGCCCCCTGGGTACCTGCACCGCGCCGGCGATGTGGTGCTCCCACTCCACCGGCTCGCGGACGTCGACAAGCACCGCCGCACCCGCAGCCGCCTCGGCGGCGGCGTCGTTGGGCGATACCTTTCCGATCTGGGCATTGGCCTCCGCGATCAGCTCGGCGACTGTCTTCGACACGGCATCCTCCTTGAAGCGGCTTCACTAGCGTTGGGATTTCAATAGAGTAATACAATACTTGCCATGCTACTTCAAGGTCTGGGATGATGCTCCCGGAAGGGAGGTCAGAGCAGTGCCGAGACGACTGGAGGACGAGCGTCGCAACGAGCTCCTGGACGGCGTGATGCGTATCATCGCGGCGCGCGGGTTCTCGCAGGTCCCGATCTCCGAGATGTCGCGAGAGCTGAAGTGCTCCGCCGCGACGCTCTACAAGATTGCCGCGAGCAAGGACAGCCTCGTACTGCTCGCCATCGCCCGCTGGGGTGAGCGCACCTTCGCGAATCTCGAGGTCCGCGCCGCCAAGGGCCAAACCGCCTCGGAGCGCGCTCGCGCGTACTTCCGCGCCGGAGCCGAAAGCCTCCACCCCATGTCCCTGGCGTTCTACGTCGACATCGCACGCTTCGAGTCGACGCGGCTCGTCTGGCGGACGACCGTCGTCGACCGCTACATCGACCGGTTTGTCGAACTGGTCCAGGGCGCGGAGGACGCCGGCGAGATCCGGCCCGTGAACACCCGGTTCCTCGGCGAGGTGCTCAGGCAGATCGGCTTCGTGACGCGTGACGAGCGCGTGCTGAGCGCCAGCGGACTCACCAGCGAGCAGGCGGTGCTGGAGGTCGACGCGTTGCTCTGGGACGGGATGCGTCTGGCGTGAACGACCGGACGCGGACGACGTGGGGGATGCTCTCTGGTCGAGGGGAGAGGAGGGTGGTGTGAGTGTAGATCGTACCCCTGCGGCGTACGCGAAGACCCGGCCGGTCCGCAAGCTCGGGAGGGCGCTGCGCCGGCGCCGGCGCCTGCGAGTGGGCATCACGCAGCTCTTCTACGTCCTCGCCGGTGTCGCCCTGGGACTGCTGCTGCCGCAGATCACCGTGGGATTCACGGTGCCCCAGGCGGAGGCCGCGCAGATGCTGTTCGCCGTAGGCGCGGGCCTTCTTACCTTCATCGGCGTGGTCTTCTCGCTGCTGTTTCTGGTCGTGCAGTTCGGTTCGACCACCTTCACGCCGCGCCTCAACCTCTTCCACAGCGCGCCGATCGTCTGGCATGCGTTTGCGTTCTACACGGGCGTGCTCGTCTACGCCTTCGTCGCCGCCCTCAGCACGAGCGGCGACGATCGTATGACCGGTCTGGTCCCCGTCGTCACCATCGTTCTGCTGCTCGTCGCGATCGCCCTCTTCCGCACCCTGCAGATGCGTGCCTTCAGCTCGATACAGCTCGCCGCCACGCTCGCCCAGGTCACGCAGCGCGGGCGCCAGGTCCTTGACGGGGTGTATCCCGACAAGCCGCTACCCGAGGCCGGCGATCCCGAAGGGCCCCGCGCTCTGCCCCACGGCACGCGCGAGGTGATCTGGATGGGTGGGCCCGGCATCCTTCAGGCCATCGACGTCCCGCTCATCATCAGTACCGCCCGCGATGCCGACGCCGCGGTCGAGATTCTGGTGCCATTCGGCGAGACGGTGCAGCAGCGGGCCCCGGTCGCCCTCGTCCACGGGCCTTCGGACCCGTCGCTGGACGCCGTGGTGGTGAAGGCGATTCGGACTGGCCCGGACCGCACCTTCGAGCAGGACCCCGCACTCGCGTTCCGTGTGCTTGCCGACATCGCGCTGCGAGCCGTGTCATCGGCGATCAACGACCCGACCACGGCGGCGCAGGTCCTCGACAGCGAGGAGAGCCTGCTGCGGATGCTCGTCGGGCGCGACCTCGACGTTGGCGAAGTGACTGGGCCGAGCGGCAACGCGCGCGTGCTGCTGCCCCTGCCGCGCTGGGACGACTACGTGGCTCTGGCTTTCGACGAGCTCATCGAGATGGGCGCCGATCACGTGCAGGTCCGGCGGCGCCTCGAGCGCCTGCTGCGCGACCTGATCGCATTGGCTCCCGCCAGTCGCCGCGCACCGCTGCAGAGGCGTCTTGACGGCCTTGCGTCCGGGCGTTCGACGGCGGAGTAGGATACGCCGGTGGCCGCGCCGCGAGCGACCGGGGCAGGAGCCGGGACCTGTCAAACAGTGGCGATCCGAAGCGCTTTCTGGACCGACGCGAGGGGGTAGATGCGATGATCGGCCTCGCGACCATCATGGTCATCATCATCGTCTGGGGCGCGGTCTCCCGGCCGCTCGACCGGCGCGGGGTCACCTCGGCGATCGTCTTCGTGGGCGCCGGCTTCATGGCCGGAGCGACGGTGTTCGGCCTGCTCGACGTGTCCGTCGAGAGTGAAGTGGCGCAGCGCGTCACCGAGGTCGCCCTGGTACTCCTGCTCTTCAGCGACGCCGCGCGCCTCGACCTGCGCGCCCTGCGCCACGAGCTCGGCTGGCCGAGCCGCCTCCTGCTCATCGGGCTGCCCCTGACGATGCTCGCCGGGGCCGGGGTCGGCCTGCTCGTCTTCCCCGGCATGGCGCTCGCCTCCGTCTTCCTGCTCTCGATCATGCTGTCCTCGACCGACGCCGCCCTCGGCCAGAAGGTCGTCACCGACCCCTCCGTGCCGGCCCGCGTGCGCCAGGCGCTCGACGTGGAGAGCGGCCTCAATGACGGCCTCGCCGTGCCCTTCTTCCTCGTGGCCCTCGACCTCGCCAACGCCGAGCTCACGACGGGCGTCACCTGGGCGGTCGTCAGCAACGCCGCCGAGCAGATCGGCTGGGGGCTCGCGGCGGGCCTGGCCGCGGGGCTTTTCGGGGCGCTGCTCTTCCGCCTCGCCGCGCGCCGCGGCTGGATCGGCGGCGAGTGGCGGCAGATCGTCGTGCTGGCCGCCGCCCTCCTCGCCTACGCCCTGGCCCTGACGCTCGGCGGCAGCGGCTTCATCGCCGCCTTCGTCGGGGGCCTCGCCTTCGGGCGCTTCTCGGCCCAGCAGGGCTCGGCGGTCACCCTGTTCACGGAGGAGGCCGGCGGCCTGCTCGCCGCTGTCACCTGGATCGGCTTCGGCGCCCTTGCCCTCGGCCTCGCCATCCCGCACGTCACCTGGCAGATCGCGCTGTACGCGGCGCTCAGCCTCACGCTGGTGCGCATGCTCCCGGTGGCGATCGCCATGGCCGGCCAAGGCATGCGGCGCCCGACCGTGGCCTTCATCGGCTGGTTCGGCCCGCGCGGCCTCGCCTCCGTGGTATTTGCGCTCCTCGTCGTAGAGAGAGGAGTGCCCGAGGAGCAGACGCTGCTCACCACGGTGGTCCTCACTGTGGCGCTCAGCGTCCTGCTGCACGGTCTCACCTCGGCGCCTCTCGTGAGCGCCTATCACCGCTGGTACGAGAGCCACGCGAAGGTCCACCCGGCGGCGGCCGAGGCGGCGCCCGCGACGCTGCCGCGACGTCGGCGGCACCTCGGCGCCGCCGACGTCGAGCTCCTTCGCAACGGCGAGCGGCCGGGCTGAGCGGCAAGCCATCGCAGGGACTGCGCAACCCCACCCTCGGGAGGACGAGATGAACGTACCTGCATCGGGTGACACCAGCATCGTGAAGCGCGAGCGCAGGGCGGCGACGCCGATCGCCGGCGCCATCGCCGGCATCCTCTTCGCCGTGCTGTTCGGCGTCAGCACCATGCTGATGAACACGACGATGTCCAATCTCTCCGACGACACGGGCGCATGGCTCGAGACCGGCGTGGGCCGATTGAAGCTCGCCCTCGAGCTCCTGCCGTTCGCCGGGCTCTTCTTCCTCTGGTTCATAGCCGTGGCTCGGGAGCGCCTGGGCCGTTTCGAGGACCAGTTCTTCTCGACCATCTTCCTCGGCAGCGGCCTGCTCTTTCTGGCCATGATGTTCGCGGCCGCCGCCTCGGCGGGCGCTCTTGTGGCGGCCTACGCCCACGACCCGACGGGGTTCGCCGCCAGCAGCGGGTACTTCTACGCCCGCCAGATCGTCGCGCAGATCTTCGGCATCTACGCGCTCAAGATGGCCGCCATCTTCCTGATCTCACAGGCCACGCTCTGGGTGCGCACCGGGGTGATGCCCCGGTGGATGGCTCTGCTCACCTACGCGTTGGCGCTCGTTCTGCTCTTCATCTTCACGCAGTCGCCGTGGATCATCCTGGTCTTCCCGGCGTGGGTGCTCATGGTCAGCGTGTACATCCTCGTCACGCGTCTCGCCGGAGACCGGCCGGCCGCGCGTGACGACACACCGCGGCCGCAGAGCCGATGAGGTCGCGCGTCCTGACGAGCTTCGCCGCAGGGGCGCGGCTCGTCATGGCCCACGACCTCCCGCGACACGCCGCGGCCCTCACGTACTACCTCGTCCTCGCCGTCTTCCCGATCCTCATCGTGGTCACGGCGCTGTTGGGTATGGTCGGGCTCACGCCCGCCGCGCTGCAGACGCTGCTCGAGGCGGTCGCGCAACTCGGCTCGGAATGGGCTGTCGCATTCGTGCGCGGCGTGCTGGACGGCGTCCTTTCGAGCAGCGGCACGCCCGTCTTGCTCGGCGCCGGCGTCCTCATGGCGCTGTGGACCGCTTCCGGCTATGTGGCGGCCTTCATGTGGGCCTCCGGCGAGATCGGCGGCGAGCGCGACACGCGGCCCTGGCTGGGCGGCCTCGCGCTGCGCCTCGGGCTCGCCCTGCTGCTCGCCGTGCTGGTCGCCGTGGCCGCGCTGGTCGTGGTCCTCGCCACCCGTTCGCCCAGTGGCTCGGCGAGCTCCTGGGCGTCGGCGAGGCGGCGCTCGGCTTCTGGACGACCGTAGACTGGCCGTTCTTCTTCGCCCTCGCTGTGGCCGTCTTTCTACTGCTGTACCGTGCCGCGCCGCACGCGCGCATGCGGCGCGTCCGCGACGACCTCGTGGGCGCCTTCTGCGGCGTCGCCGTGTGGCTTCTCGCCTCCGCCCTCTTCAGCCTCTACCTGGCGAACTTCGGCTCGTATGAGCGCGTCTACGGCGTGCTCGGCACGGCCATAGCCTTTCTCGTGTGGGCGTGGATCCTCGACCTCACGCTGCTCGGCGGCCTGGAGGTGAGCCTGGCCCTCGGGAGGCGGCGCGCGAGTGCGCCGAAGGCGGACGGCCACGACGCGTGAGAACGGCGGGCAGTGGATCGACGCCCGGAGCACCCTCACAGGAAGCGGCACGCGAGCGTTGAACACAGTCCGATGCGCCCGTCGGGCGCGACCCCGAGGCAGCGAGGAGATTGTGGAAGTCCCCGACCTGACGCGCTGGCAGATCCCCGAACCCCTGCGCAAGATCGGTACTGCGAGCTGGCTGACACTCGGCGCCGCCGCCCTCGGAGTAGGAGTCCTTCTCCTGCTCGCGGTGGCGCGCACCATCACCGTACCGCTGATCCTCGGCATCATGTTCGGCATCGCCGCGTTTCCGCTCACCGACTGGGTTGAGCGCCGCCTCCATCGTCGAGCTCTGGCGGCGCTCGTGGTCACCGCGCTGGCCGTCGCGGTCACCGCTCTGGCCGGCTACATCGTCGTCGACCAGCTGATCGGCCAGGCAGCGACGATCGGTAAGAATCTCGAAGCCGGCGCGCAGGATCTGAAGACGGCGGTCGGCAGCGACAGCGGCGCTGCGGACGCCGTCGATCGGCTCGAGACCAGCGTCAAGGACAACTGGAAGACGCTGCTGCGAGGGGCGATCGCTCTGGCCGGCGGGGCCGTCAGCAGTCTGGCAACGCTGTTCCTCGCCATCTTCCTCTCGTTCAACATCTTCTTCCTCCTGCAGAAGGACGGCCGCAAGCTCAAGCGCTGGGCCGCCCGGCACCTCCTGTTGCCGCCGCCGCTCGCCGCCTCGATCCTCGGCGACGCTGTACACGCCGTGCGCGGCTACTTCGTCGGCACCTCGATCGTCGCTCTCCAGAACGCCGGCGTGATCTTCATCGCCGCCCTCGCCCTCGGTACGCCGATCCCGTTCGTGATCGCCGTCGTCGTCTTTCTCTTCGCCTTCGTCCCCTTCATCGGCGCCATCGTCGGCGGCGCCTTCGCCGTGATCATGGCCTACGCCGGGGGCGGGACGACCGACGCCCTCATCATGCTGGTCGTTGTCTTCATCGCCAACGGCGTGCTGCAGACGGTCGTCCAGCAGATCGCCCTGGGGTCGGCCCTCAACCTGAACCCGCTCGCCGTGCTCGTGGCGACGATCACGGGCAGCATCATCGCGGGGCCGATAGGCGGCGTCATCTCGGCCCCGCTCACCGCCACCGCGGTGATGGCCGTCGGTCGCATCCGCGCCTCGGGCATATTCGCAGCCTCCAGCGAGCAACCTGCGCCAGACGTTCTCCCCGACACGGGCTAGACAGACAGCGCGTGGAGTACTCTCACCAGGAAGCGCCAGAAGCGCTCGACGGTCGGGCTGCCGGCGCGCTCGTACGGTGAATGGGGGAGCTCGATCTGCGGGCCGGGACAGGACAGGCGGGGCTGTGATACAACAGGAGGCCTTCGTAGCCGGCACGACGGTCTGAGGCCATGGACAGAAGAAAGCTCGTTCCCGCGATAACCGCGCACCTCAGCTGGTCGGAAGCGGCGAGGGCGCTGCTGTGCATGCTGCCGATGCTCGTGGCCGTCGCCATCGGCCAGATGACGTATGTGGTCGCCCTGGGGCAGGGCGGCTTCTTCTTCAGCTCGCTGCTGCTGCCGCGGCGCATCAGCGGCCGGCTCATCATGGGCTCGATCCTGATCGCGCTGGGCATGGGGTTCTACCTGATGGGCGGCACGGTGGCGCCGCTGCCTGTGGTCGCCGTGATCTTCACCTTCTTCGTGGCGCTCAACCTGAGCTTCCTGACCAGCTGGAGCATCGGTGGCCCCATCGCGCTGTCGATCGTCATGATCTACACGGCGGGGCTCAACACCGGGAGCCCGGAGAAGGCCGCCGCGAATTTCCTCGCCTTCGCCCTGGTCATGGGGTGGGCGACCCTCGTCTCCATGCTCCCCGTCTGGCAGCCGATGATGCCCCCGGCGCCCGCGCGCCCGCCCACCAACGCCGAGCTCGCCGAACAGGGGTTCCGCATGGGCATCGGGAC
>Ga0194044_10000429_pt1 | contig 20805 bp, 18 predicted proteins | sample JunL4417m_MetaG_FD_155460 | JGI IMG/M metagenome (GOLD analysis project Ga0194044, IMG submission 155460) | Anoxic zone freshwater microbial communities from boreal shield lake in IISD Experimental Lakes Area, Ontario, Canada - Jun2016-L442-17m | ecosystem: Environmental > Aquatic > Freshwater...
GTTTCGCGAGTTGGGCATCATCCGTTAGCACTCACTCGTCTCGTTTGCTAAAAATGAAATTTTCTTGTATCCTCTAAAGAGTAAGTTTTTTGTATTTTTTATGGCTCAGGATTATTACGCGATGCTCGGCGTGGCCAAGGGCGCTTCGGCGGACGAGATTAAAAAAGCTTTTCGCAAATTGGCGCACCAACACCATCCGGACAAATCGGGTGGAGATGAGGCGAAGTTCAAAGAAATCAACGAAGCCTATCAGGTGTTGTCCGATCCGAACAAGCGCGCTCAATACGATCAATTCGGACAGACATTCAATGGGCAGGGGGCTGGAGCCGGAGCGGGTCGCTCGGGGGGTTTTGATTTTAGCGGATTCAATGGCGGCGATGCCAATGGGTTTCATTTTGATTTCGGTTCGGGTGGTGGTTTTGAAGATCTATTTTCGGATGTGTTCTCTGGCGGAGGACGACGGCGCACTCGGCGTGGTGCAGATGTGCAGGTGGATGTGGAGATTTCTTTCGAGGAAATGGCAGAGGGTGTTGAAAAAGAAATCCGTGTTCGTAAATATAATCGGTGTGAGACGTGTCAGGGGAATGGCGGAAAACCAGGATCAAAAGAACAGACCTGCGCCACCTGTCATGGTCAAGGTCGAGTGCAGAGAACTTTTCAAAGTATCTTGGGAGCGTTCGCGCAGGCGATCGAGTGTCCGGACTGCAAAGGTCGCGGAAAAACCTATTCAGAAAAATGTACCGTATGTCATGGTGATGGGCGTGTGTTGAACGAGACGACTCTACGCGTGCCGATACCGGCCGGGGTGGATGATGGAGTCACGCTGTCGATGGAGGGTGCCGGTGAGATGGGAGAGTCGGGGAGTCAGCCAGGGGACTTGCTGATCAGGGTGCGTGTCAAAAAACATGCGATTTTCGAGCGCGACGGTCGGGATATCCTCATCAAAAAAACAATTTCGTTCGCTCAGGCGGCACTCGGAGACTCGATCAGAGTCGAGACGCTGGAGGGCACAATGAAAATCAAAATCCCAGCAGGGACACAATCAGGCGAGATGTTTCGCTTGGCGGGCAAGGGAATCCAATCCGGGTCACGGTGGAGTGGCAGTGGTGATGCCTTCGTGAAGATTACGGTCGCTATCCCAAAAAAACTCTCGCGCGAACAGAAAAAACTCATCGAAGCTTTGAAATCGATTGAGGATTGATTGTTGAACTCAGTTTTTCTGGATTTGACATATATAAGTATTTCATCTACAGTAAATAGAAGTTATTAATTTTAAAGCCTTTCGTTTTCAAGGCTATTTTTTTATGAAAAAGTATACACTCAGTGTTCTCGTGGTTCTTGTTGTCATCCTCGCTCTTGGCGGGTGGCTTTGGTATGGGAAATATAAGCTACAACAAGCCCAAATAAAGCAAGAAAGTACCTCTACCCAGCCACAGGAGCAGGTTTGGTATCCTATCCCAGAGCTGGGGATAGAGGTGCAATTGTCTAAGGATATTGCCGATGATTTGGTGTATAAGTATGAGGAGACTCCCGTGACGGAATTTATTAATGGAAAGTATGTTCCCATGAAAGATGTTATTAGAAAGTCAGCTTTATTTTCAACAAAGACCTTGATAGCCCTTGATAGTCAGAATTGTTCTTTAGACTATTCTCCTGCCGGAATAATGTCTCGAGAGGAAGGGCGGCAAATTATTGGAGATTCAAATGTAACCCTTTGGCAAGGGAAAGCAATTCAATTCGATTCTTTCTATATGTATTACCAAGGATCTCAAGCAGCTTGTACAGAAAATCAGAAGATACTTGATTATACAAGCAAAGTTATGGTATCTTTAAGCTCTGTTTTTCAGAATGATTCTAATTTTGATAGTAGAGAATTAAGAGTTCGCGAACTCAAAAAATAAGACCAGCGGAAAGGTATTCTCCAAGAAGTAGCCGAAACATCGGAGACTTCAAGAGAATATCTTTCAACAAAACAGAAGGAGAAGTATCGTGAAAAGTTTTTTAACAAAAAGAATACAATCGACCCTGGCGGTCGTTTGTTTGGCATTGATTGCCTGGAATGTGTCGGCCGAGTTGGATATGGGGTATGAGCAAACGAAAAAAGTTGGCGGTTTATGCCCGGATATTTGGACGAAGGAGGGAAAATATGATGGTTCATGGGGCTTTGCCGCCTGTAATTGTACCTCGTATGTTGCCTATCGTCTCAATCTTAATGGCGTTCAGTTTACAAATACCTATGATAGTAATGGCGGAGAAGGTGGACAAGTGAGTAGTTGGAGTCATGCCAAGAACTGGAGTAACGTGGCTAGCGTTGCCGGCATCCGCGTTGATAAGTATCCGGCGGTTGGCAGTGTGGCGCAGTGGGATGCAGTTGAGATAGCTGGCGGGTATGGTCATGTTGCCTATGTCTACAAGATCAATACTCACGGCGACGGCTCACTGGCTTCAATCGAAGTTGCTGAGTACAATTATGTGCCGGGAGTGTATGACATTCGCACTCTGACTCCTGGAGTCAAAGGTTATCCCGGTCGATTTCTCCACTTTGAAGATAAAGTGAGTAGCAATCAACCGAGAGCGACTTGTGTCACTACGGGTGCGCGGAATCTTCCGGGTGGATTTGGTCCGTTTTGTTGGGCGCACGGACAGTACAGTGCACTCTGCGAATATGCGACTAATTGGTACTACTTCGATCAGCAAAACAAGAAGTTCTACACCCTCTCGTCATCATCGTGTCCGACATCGGACACAGGAGGACAAGGTGGTGGATATGGAACGACACTGGATGCAAATGCGCTTCAATCAGGCAGTGGCGGTGTGGAAGCTTTCAATCCGCAACCCATCACCGGTGGCAAAAACTCCGGAGCATTGCCTGATCTCGTTGTACCTCAACAGTACTTGGTTCTGAATGATGGTGACAAAACTCCGATTACTCAGCTCCATATCGGAGATCGAAGCAACTGCGCTATCCAAATCAAGAATGTCGGTAATAAGGGTGCCTATGATGATTTTCAAAACCGCTGTTACCTCTCTAAGGGGAAATGGCAGGATAGAAATCCTCCGAGTCCTGGTAAGGCTACTATCAAAGGCAGTGACGGTCTCAAATCAGGTATATCTCGTTTTGTCTATATCCAGATAGAGGCTTTTGACTATCCCGGTTTCTACAACCTCACGGCTTGTGCGAATACCCATAGTACGATTCGAGTCAAAGAATCCGATAGTGGGAATAATTGTAAGGAGGAATATCCATTTGAGGTCGTCTCCAATCCCGATGTCGCTGTGACGAATATCGATCTGAGTGGTAAGACCATTTTTCAAACCAATGAACCCTTTTCTTTTAACGCAAATCTCGCCAATTTGGGCGAAAACTTCGGAACCGATGCAGTGCAGATCTCTTACACTATTGACGGTAACTTTGTTGGTTTCAATCAAATTAGACGAGAAAACCTGAAAGGAGGAATGAGTAAAGTGGAAGGTGTAGCTTTGCCGCAAGGTATTGCTACGGTTGGCATGCATACCGCTCGAGTCTGTATCGACTATGATAATCGAATTAGTGCTGATACCAACAAGAGCAATAATTGCCAAGCGATCCCTTTCCTCGTATGGAGTCCGACGACTCCCGGCAGCGCCCTCTGGCAGAACAATGGCATCACACCCATCGAACTCTCCTGTGGCAAACCTCCAGTTGAACCGGATTTCACCCTGCCTCCCATAGTGCAAACAGGAGACATCGGTGCCGTCATAACCGGAAGCAATCGCCAACGGCTCTACATTCCACCCGCCAATGCCAACAAGATCGGTAGTGGTTTTTGGAATGCTCCAACTCTCGACCCGACGAAAATCGTGAAGTGGTGTTGGGGATCCAATCAAACCGGCTGGGGTATCAATGGCTCAAATGCCTGCGGTATACCTGTTTTGCAACCAAACGGCGCCTACACTGTGGATATTTCGAAGACACCCCGTGCCTCCAAAGGTACCTGGTCACTCGGATACAAAAATGGTTCCATCACAACCGAATACTGGGCGAACACTGCTCTCTGGACGGATAAGGTTCCTGATATGGATGGACATTTGCAGTATGGCGGATGGGCTCCCAATAGTCTGTATATCGCTACTGATGCCAATGGCTATCAAGCGGTATTGATGCGTTTCGGCGTTTTCGGATTACCAGGTTTCTGGCTTCCTCCGAATGCGATCGCAACGAATCAGATTTTCTTTCGAACCACAACCGATTCTGGTGGAGGTGTTCCTGGTGATATCGCGTGCAGTCCTGCCACTGGCAAACTCTACGCAACCATCACGGGTGTCATCCCCGGTACGACCGGACGGGTAGTGGTTGGCACCACCGCACCAAATGTTTATGGTTGGCAAACCACTGATTGGCTTTTGCAAGCAGGGACATCATTTGTCGATGCCGTTGGCAACTATACTATTTCAGTCGGAACTTCCAACAAGAGCTACTCGCTTGATGCTACGTATGACAAGGGAGCTAAGCGCTTGACGCTGACCCTTCCCAATCAAAAGTTGTTCTCACGAGCATTTTGGAATGCGGACGATATTTCGAAGCTGACCAACAATGCTGTCTTTCAAACCTGGATCGGTACCAACCGATATATCCGTGGCACCGTCAATCAACCGACAGCCAATGGGACCGTGACCATCGTCTTCGAAGGCATTGCCAGTGGTGAAGGGGGGAATGTGTACATTGTGCGTTCGGATAGTGTAGCGTCTTGGCAAAATGATGCGAACTGGAACTTCGGCAATGGGATTATGCTTTCCGCCGACAAGAGTTCTTATGTGATGCCGTAAGAAGAGGGGTTAAATGAAGAACGATTGAAAAAATTGAATGACCTGTTACAGAACATTGTGACAGGTCTTTTTTTGTGGAGGTGAATTCAAGAATTGAGAGGCACGTGGTATACTGGAGTCGCTACAGGCTCTTCTTTGGGAGTTTCTGTGGAGTGAAATGAGGAGCAAGGACTGAGCTTTCTGAAATAATTTGAATGCTTCTTTTATGGAAAATCACATTGAGCATACTTTCAAAATTTATGCGCGAGCGGTTGTTTTTGATGCTTCAAAAAATAAAGTTTTACTTCTCAAAAAACACACTGATCAAAAGATTGGTTCCGGTGCGTGGCTCTTACCTGGAGGAACGGTTGAATTCGGTGAGGATATAGAAATTGCACTTATCCGAGAGATTGAGGAGGAAACAAACTTGAATATACTCAGTCTGGAATTGCTGGCGACAAAGAAAATGGTGATACAAGGAACTCATTGGTTGGGACTGTATTATCTTGGCGAAGTATCAAGCGAGGATGATTTGAAAAATATGGAGGGATCAAAACATGAAATGGTGCAATTCATCTCGCTCAAAGATGTGCCCGATTTGCGGGATTATACGGTTTTGCAATTTGTGAAAAATATCCAATCAAACAAAGAGTATTTTGATGCTCTTGCCTGTAATCCAAAAAGCCATTCTATGGGGCAGGCGCTTGAGAGGTATGTTTCCATGAAGATGCATCATTTGATTCGTATCAATCACGAATGTTTTTCTCGAATACGCATTATTGGGAGTTATGACAGGAGCATCCATGTGTCGAAAGATGAAAAGAATGATAAATTGTTTAACTTTAAGCGCCCGACAGCCTTTCTTGATGGGGATATATTGTATCTTTGTTGTTTTCCTGCTCGGGATTATGTTCGACATTACGCAAATCTTATCGCTACCTATTTTCAAAACATAGGAGAGGAAAAAACGATTTCATATATTCACACGAATGACCGAAGCATTTACGATGCTTTTGCTTCAACGAATATCGGCGATATTCCCGAAGCAGATGTCATACTGTACGGTAATATTGATCATATAGGAATTTTCGAAGACCAGGACTTTAGTGGTGATGGAGATTTTCTTTGGAAATTGGGGAAAATAGGGAGCAAAAAGGTTCTTTTGTTGGGTTGTAAATTCAGTATTTGGGGTGACGCGGGATATTTCTTCATCAAGTCATTGGTGCAATCAAATTCTTTCAAGACCTTCGTGTATATAGGGAAATTGGGAAGTTTGGAAGCTACTGTTTTACCAAATACGTTTCTGGCTACGGGATCGAAGAGTTTTGTGTATGGAAAACCGATCGAGTGGCAGAATATTTTTCAAAATGAGTTAACCTCATATGAAAACGTTTTGATCGGAGACCATATAACCTGTCCGTCCGTGATTGATGAAACGAAAGAGGCTGTTGCATCATTTCAAAAACTCGGTATTTTCATTGATCCTGAAATCGGACATATGGCACGGGCATGCAATGAGCTAGGAAAACAGTTCTCTTATTTGCACATCATATCCGACAATGTCGTCAAATCAAGAGAGGAAAATCTTTCCAATGAGAGAGACTTAGATATTCCTCAGAAACGAAAAGAATTATTTCTTGAAATCGGAGAAATTGTTGCGAAGAGTATCGTGGCAATGGAATAGTCTTAGGAGGGACAAATTCAAGAATTGAGAGGGAAAACCGAAAAAAATCATAGGTATGGATATCAGCGTTATCATCGTTAATTATAAGAGCAAGAAAAAAACTTTTTCTTGTCTTGAATCTTTACAGCATGCCGATTGGGAAGGGATTTCGCACGAAATTATTGTCGTGGATAATCATTCTTACGATGGTATTGCTGAGGATATTCAAAAATTTCTCCCATCGGTGATTTTTGTTCAGAATTCTGTAAATTCTGGAATGGGTGGGGGGAATAATTTTGGTATCCGACATTCCCAAGGGGAATATATACTCATATTGAATCCCGACACAAAAGTAGCTAGGAATGCTATCAGAATACTTTTTTCCTTTATCAAAAATCGGCCTGAAGTCGGTATTGTCGGGCCAAAACTTTTAAATCCAGACGGGACACTTCAGTATTCTTGTGTTCGTTTTCCAGCGCTTTACACCCCGATTTTTAGAAGAACATTCTTCGGTCGTTTCGCAAAAACGTATCTTGACGATTATCTGATGAAACTGGTCAGTCATGATGAAGTGATGGATGTCGATTGGATGCTTGGCTCGTGCTTACTGGTTCGGAGGAGTGATTTTAAGAAGGCCGGTGGCGGTTTTGACAAGAGGTTTTTTATGTATTTCGAGGACACTGATCTGTGTCGTCGGTTTCATCGGGTAGGATTACGCGTAGTGTATAATCCCGCGGCCGTTGTTATACACGATCATGCGAGAAGCAGCGCGAAAAGTCGCTGGTATCTTGCTATTTTTACGAATAAACTCACAAGAGAGCACATAAAATCTTGGCTGAACTATTTTTGGAAATGGAGATGGAGAAGAGCGTGATTTCTCAGATAAAATAAATTTTTCCATTAATTGTTATCTTCCTATGAAAAACGACACACTGATACATTCTTGGATGAATGAGAAATTAGAACTGAGAGAAATAGAGTGGTATGGACAGGAAATTTTCGTCACAGGGTGAATTCAAGAATTGAGAGGCGCGTGGTATACTGGAGTCGCTACAGGCTTTTCTTCAGGAGTTTCTGTGGAGTGAAATGAGGAGCAAGGACTAAATTTTCTGAAATAACATTTATGGATGCAAATCTCATTCTTAATCAAAAAACTATCCAAAGAGAAAAGTTCTTTGATGATAGCTATTTGAAATCGGTGAGCAATACGAAAAAGATCAGCATTATAGCTGTTATGCACATATTGGATACGGGCATTCCTTTTGTAAATATCCTTCAAAAATATTTTTCTTTGGAGTGTATTATCCCCAAAAGAAACTCAATCGATAAAAACCTTATCGAGTTCTATCCGCAGGAAAAGATCCTTTCCATAACTAAGGCGGGTTTGAAAGATATCCGTTCCATTCAGAATATTTTAGAGCAAATTCCTCAAGAAAATAGACTTGTCATTCTTGATATTGGCGGATACTTTTCTAGTATTTCGAGCGACATCAAAAATTTTCTCGGAGAGAGATTCCTCGGAATCATAGAGGACACTGAAAATGGGCACCAAAAGTATCTCTTGCAATCAAACCTGCTCATTCCCGTGATTTCTGTGGCGAGAAGTCCACTCAAAAATAACGAAGATCATCTTGTCGGACAGGCAGTTGTTTTCTCAACAGATGCTCTTTTGCGGGAACAAGGAATTTTGATAAATAATAAAAAAGTCGGAGTTATAGGGTTTGGAAAAATCGGTAATGGTATTCTCTCAGCCTTGCGGGACAAGGGGTGTAATACTTCCGTGTATGATACTGATCCGATTGTATTGATATCAGCCTATTCGAAGGGAAATTCAATTACCAACAAGCTTAAAATTATCGAAGAGAGCGATATAATTTTTTGTGCTACGGGACGGCTGGCGCTTATGGGCGAGGAATTCAAATTTCTTAAAAATGGGGTTTTCATAGCGTCTGTCACCTCATCCGATGATGAAATGGATATATCATGGCTTGAAAAACATTATACGAAAAAAGATGTTTCGGAATATATTTCCCGCTATGAAAATAACGGGCACTACTTATACCTGTTCAATAATGGTAATGCTATAAACTTTTTACACGGAGCTGTGGTGGATGATTTCATATTGCTTGTCCAAAAGGAAATGATTGATACAATCGTTTATATGAGTGAAACTATCTTAAAGAATAAGGTTCAAGAAGGATCTCTCGAGATAAGGTCAAGAATTGCCGATACGTGGTTGAAGTATTTTTTATCCATTAGCGTCTAAGATTTATGATCACCATTGAACACATAAAAAGTGCACTCAAGAATTATCTTTCGCATTTTCCAGAGGAGAAGCAACGTTTTGATATTTTGGAAAAGCAACTACTTTCCAATGAGGATATAATCAGTCGGAAGAACTTCAACGGACACGTAACGGCCAGCGGGTTGGTAATCTCGCAGAATAAAAAAGTATTGGCCATATTTCACAATAAATTGCAAAAATACCTGCAACCGGGCGGGCATATTGAGGAAATGGATGAAAACCTCATAGACTCGGCAAGAAGAGAGGTGGTCGAGGAAACAGGACTTCAGGATGTGGTGACGCATCCGTGGTGTCGGGAAAACCTCGTGCCTATCTTCATTGATACGCACGCCATTCCCGAGAATAAAAACAAAGAAGAAGATGCTCATTTCCACCACGATTGTATGTTTGTATTTTCTGTGCAAAATGAAAATGTTTTGCTTGATCAAAGTGAAGTCTCCGATTTCAAATGGGTGGCTATAGAGACGGTTATGAAAGATGACTCGAATATAGCGAAGGCGCTTCGAAAAATGAAAAAACTTGAAATACTGTAATTGTTATCCTTTTATGAAAAACGATACACTGATACATTCCTGGATGAATGAGAAATTAGAACTGAGAGAAACAGCTCAGTATGGACAGGAAATTTTCGTCACAGGGTGAATTCAAGAATTGAGAGGCGCGTGCTATACTGGAATCATTGGTATTTAGTAAGTCCTTCTTTTTATGATTTGTCCTAGTTTTGCCAATCCACAGTGGTTTTTCTTTGCTTCCGGAGTGCCTCAACTCCTCTACTATTCGCATTTCCCGTCCGCTGTTATCGCCGTGTGGCTCGGTGCGTATGTGTATTTCAAAAATCCCAAGTTCCTCGCCGCCCGGATTTTGCTCGCGATATCAATCGTATTCCTCCTATGGATACTCTGCGATCTCGTGACCTGGACGAACAACAATAGCTCAGTCATCATTTTCGCGTGGTCGTTTTTCGGCATCTTCTACGCGACACTCTCTTTGTTGAGTGTGTACTTCACGTATGTTTTTTTGGATGGTCGGGATATTTCTCTTACCAAAAAGCTGATTTTCTTGGGTATTCTTTTGCCGATTATTGTCCTCACGCCGACCAAATACAATGTTGATACTTTTTTTCTCAATGCCTGCGGTATCTCTGATGGCGGACTATTCTTCACCAATTATTACTATGGTGTCGGGTTTGTAGCCTTCCTCTGGATACTTGGGTTGATTTTCGTTCGCGCGCGACGGGCCAGTGCCGAAGATCGGAAAAAAACACTGTTATTCGGATTCGGCATCGAGTTTTTTCTCCTCTCGTTTTTCGTGAGTGGTTTTTTGGCGAGTTTCCTGGTGAGTAAGGGATATATCCAAAACTTTGGATTAGAATTTTTTGGCTTGTTCGGGATGGTGATTTTTATGACCTTCCTGACCTATCTTATTGTCCGCTATCACGCGTTCAACATCAGACTCCTCGGTGCGCAGGCATTGGTGACAGCCCTCGGTTTTTTGGTGGGTTCGCAGCTTTTTTATGTAAAAAACCCGACAAACTTCGTGCTCACACAGGTATCACTTGTATTGATAATTGTCGCTGGGTTCATTCTCATTCGATCCGTGAAGGAGGGAGTAAAAAGACAAGAACAACTCCAGAAAATGACCGATGCTCTTGCTATTGCCAATGAGAAACTCCGCAAGCTCGATACCGCCAAATCGGAATTCATCTCTATCGCCTCGCACCAGCTCCGCACGCCACTTACCGCCATCAAGGGATTCATCTCGCTCATCCTCGAGGGAGTATATGGCCCACCACCACCCAAGATCGAAGACGCTCTCAATAAAGTGTATTCTTCCAACGAACGACTCGTCCATCTCGTGGAGGATCTCCTCAATCTCTCTCGTATAGAGTCCGGCCGCCTCGAATATCATATCGAGCCCACCCCGATTGAGGATGTTCTCAAGGAACTGTACGCGTTATTCCGCATTATCACCAAACAAAAGGGCCTAGCGTTCGAGATGAATCTGCCTAAGAAACCATTGCCACTTGCTATGATCGATATGAGCAAACTCCGCGAAGTCCTCTCCAATGTCATCGACAACGCCATCAAATATACCAAAGAGGGAGGCGTGACGATCAAGACCGAGTTGCTCGCAGAGAAGAAAAAAATTCAGGTGAGAGTGACCGACACCGGCATTGGTGTTCCGCCTGATGAAATGCATAACTTGTTTCAAAAGTTTTCCCGAGGTAAGGACACGAGCCGCCTCCATGCCAATGGTACCGGTCTCGGCCTCTATGTCGGCAAGCAGATGATCGAAGCGATGGGTGGCAAGATTTGGGTGGCGTCCAAAGGCGACGGCCTAGGCTCAACCTTCATCGTAGAGGTCCCCGTGGCGTGAGGAGAAAAAATAGGAAGCGGTTCAACGTTTTGTTGTTGGTGAATATTTAGTGAGATATTGTTGTTGATAGGTGATAGCATCTAAAGCAAATTCAGGTATAATGCGATATTCGTAGAGAATTTGTATGAAATTATTCAAGGAGGAATTTTCAATAGCCAATATTAATTATAAGATTGTCTCAAATTTTGATGTACACAGTCTATTATTTGATCCTCAACCTTATAATTTGCACGTTAATTATTTGATTCAAGATAAAGTTCCGCGGAGAAACGCTTTTACCATATCCATCCTAAGGAACAGCAAAAGGCTTAATGTTACCACTTTGAGTAGGGAGCTGAAGATATCCGGGAATATTAGTCCAATGTTTTCTGAAAAATACAATCAGCAATTTGGACTGTTTGGTAATAAAGGATTAATTCATAGATTTATCCTGCACACACTTGAATACTCGGGGCGTGCCAGTGTTTTGCATGCAGCTGCTGTTATTCACCCTTTAAAAGGCAGCTTGTATATTGCGGTGGGTTCCAGCGGTTCAGGGAAGAGTGTCTTTATTTCGAATGCTTTAAAGATAGGCTGGAAACTGATTGCGACCGAACAAGTAATTATAAATACTCAAGGAAGAATATTTCAAGGCAATCAGTATGATAATGTCTCTCCGAAAGCAGTTAATTTTATCAGGAAAAAACTCAAAGAGGCAATTGTTTTAAAGACTCAGGTTTTGAATGAACCTATTGGAAGTAAGGTTTTTGTAAACTTATCAAAATATACGACTGATCGGATTTATACTCAGCTAAAGAGTGGAAATTTTACAATTATCGTACTTAATTTTGGCAATCAGTCTCATAAAGCAGGGTCGAAAATTGTCGATGAAGATTTTATTCTTCGAGTGATCCAACAAGCTGCGAGTGAAAAAATTTCTTCTCCGATAATATTTGGTGATACAATATTTGACTTGAATCTTGATGGTGATGCTAAAAATAGGACAACTCTTATAAATTTTCTTCTCAGAAAAGCAAAAGATAAAGTCATTCTTGGCGGTGATTATTCCGATTTTGAAAAATGGTTAAAATGCGAATATGAAAATTGCTAAGAATCTAATAGAAGTTGATGTATCTCTGCTTAAGCACGTCTGTATTAGCAGGCTTTGCGGTGGCTTGTCGGTTTCTAATATTGAGGCGAATGAGATATTCGATCAGCTTTTTTATGCTGAACTTTGCGAAAAGTGGACTCATGGTTTAGTAAGGTTGCCCTGGCTTTTAAAGAAAGAGACCCGTGTTCACAAAAAGCCAAGTATACAAAAAATTAATAAATTTTTGACATATTTTGATTGCTCGGATTCTATCGGGTATCTGGCGGCGGCTGAGATTGTTTCCTATTTAGTTGAAAAGATCGCTTGCAATGATTTTCATATTGCTGTAGGGAAGAATATATTTCCTACAGGCGTTCTCGGCTATTATATTAGAAAATTGCTGAAAGGGAACATAGTTTTTATATTTGGAACAACTCCAAACTTAGTCAAGCTTACTGATGGAAAAAGTAAGGTGTTTGGAACAAACCCGTTTGCCGCTGGATTCTCGTATGGACGAAAAAAAGTTTTTCTTGTCGATATCACTACCGCGCAAGGGTCTTTTGGCGAGTTGCTTGCAGGAAAATATGGTCTTGTGAATTTCGATAAAACAAAATATCGTACTGCTGACAATTGTACGCCCAATCAGATAGATCAGTTATTTGATAACAATGATTTATTTACAGGCTCAATACTCCAAAGTTTGAAAAATAAGTCTGAATTTAGACAGTATTCATTTATGCTATTGATTCAATTTTTAACCACTTTGATATCTCAGAATGAAACTAAAGCTGGCGATTTGATTTTTCTAACTATAAAGAGGAACGTTTTTGGTCAAAATAGCGTGCTTGATGGCATGCTTGGCAATATTGAGAATCAAATAACAACTGATAAAATTCCTGGCATGCATAGTGATAGGCTATATAACTTAAATAAGAAAAGTAAAAAAGTTTTAATACCAATGAAACTCTGGAAAGAGATCTGTGCTCTAGGATCTCCTTGAGATATATGCAATCGTAGATACAGGATTGTTTGCTAAGATATCTGGCCCTTCTTGCTCACTTGAACTAAACCCGAGTATTTCGCCTGAAAGGATCTGAGACTCAAAACTTTTTACAGAGGTATTATTATTTTGCAAGTATACCTTGCAAACTTTTCCCTGGGTAAGAACATCACTCACTTGCGTTAATGATGTGCAATCAACAATGCCATCCCGCTCTTTTTCCTTTAAGGCGTCTGTAATATCTCTATCATTTTTTTCGAGCAATAAATCTATCGTTTCAAGGGTGTGAAGATTAATTTTTTGTGGAGAGGTATCGCCTCTATATCTAAGGGACACATCAACGTACTCTTTTTCATGTAGTATCGTGATGACGAGTGGGATACCTTTAATAATATCTTTCTCAATGCATGTATTCAATTTCTTTCGAGCAATTGAATTTGTAGTAAAAGAATAGTTTTTTCGTTTCAAATAGCTAGTTATTGCTTTAGTTTCTTTACAGGCAGTACCTAAATTTTTATCAAGTATGATTGAAATTTGAGATGGAGCAAGTTTATTAAAGAGGCGGAAGCCTCGTCCGTCATGAGAGTTCAGTAGATATGAGAAGAATAAATGATCACTGACTCCAAAATGTATTGTATGGGCTAATATGTTTTTGTTTGTCCGTTGATTTTTATACTTTACTTCAAATATTTTTGTAAATATATCGTCATGCCAATAAGACATGCCTGTTATAACAGTAATCCCCAGGGGAGTAATTGAATCAATACAGACTGTTTTTCGAGAGAATGGTTTATTCGTTATTAGAGGGCGTTCGACTTCAATTGATGGAATATGGAGAACCTCTTTTATTAAGTTCCTATTCCAGCAAATTGCTTGATCTAGATATTTTTCACTATCTTGCTCATCTTTGTAAACTATATAATTTTCTAAGAAAGATCTTCGTTCACCGAGATTAAAGGGAAACTTTGTATTTTTTGGAAAACGAAAAACTGAACCGAAATGGAAAAGTCTCATCGGAGATATGAAAGAAGGTGTGTGTTTTAAATACCTTTTCAGAAATAAATAAAATGGTACCTCATGCCCCGCTGCCATCGAAAAATCAGTCCCAGTGATGGAAAAATAATTTTTTGATATGGGTGCTATGAAATCTAGTTTTTCTATATCTGATTTCAGGACAATGTCTGTTAATTTTATCTCTGAGAAGCCCTCTGCTCTCAGAAGATTTATGGCTAGAGAGTAGAGCTTTTGTTTAACCTCTAATCCATAAGTCAGGTACGTTAAGGAACCCTTGATTTCGTTTTCTAGCATTACTAGCTCTGCTTTTTGCAAATGCTGTTTAAAGAGTTGCAAGTTAAATGCCATATCCGTTATCTGTTGTTTTTTTAATTTGCAATAAGGCTAAGGCGATCTTCACTGTTGGCAGGTTTATGATCATTACCAATCGCCACGAGAACCAATTCGGTAATGGCCTCGATTGCATGTGGAATATTCGATGGAACCAAATAAATCATTCCTGCAAACATTGGATGTCGTTCATCTCCGTATACGAGAGTGCCTGTTCCTTTCGTGACCATAAGAATGTGCGCTCCTATGTGTTTGTGAAGCGAAACTCCTTTTCCTGGCGCAAATCTAATTATATCCGCTCCAAATTTATTAGATTTTGAATCGTCTACGAGTAGGGGTAATGCTGTCCCATCGCTGTGCTTCATTTGAATGGGCTGTTGTCCTTCGAAGGAAGCAATATGCAATGTTGTTTCATTGAAGTCTGCCCATCTTGCTTGCTTTAAATTCATATGTAATTTATTAATTAAAATGTATTATTGAAAAGGCACTCTAACCCTTGCAAAACAAGGCATTTTGCAATAGTATATAAATGTGTAATTGTACAGTAGCATATATATGGAATTTAATCCAGCGAGTTTTGAAAAGAAATGGCAAGAGACGTGGAAAGATAGTTCAATTTATCATTCGGATAATTCGACGAGTAAATCACCTTGCTTTGTCGTTGATATGTTCCCTTATCCTTCCGGAAGCTCTATGCATGTTGGTCATCCTCGGGGATACGTAGCGACCGATGTGTATGCTCGTTTTAAAAGGATGAGCGGGTTTAACGTTCTCCATCCGATGGGTTGGGATGCTTTTGGTCTGCCCGCTGAAGAAACTGCAATCGAAAACAAAGAATATCCATCTGCTACCGTTGAGAGAAATATCAAAAAGTTTAAATCTCAATTGATCATGCTTGGGCTTGGTTACGATTGGTCGCGAGAGATTAACACAACCGATCCCAAGTATTATGTCCATACTCAGCGAATATTTTTGGAGTTTTTTCGGAGAGGACTAGCGATGAATAATACTGTGGCAGTGAATTGGTGTCCAAATCTAGGCACTGTTCTGGCGAATGAAGACATTGTTGACGGTAAAAGTGAACGAGGTGGACACCCTGTATTTCAAAGACCCATGCGTCAGTGGATACTTGCCATTACAAAGTATGCCGACCGGCTTATTGATGATTTGGATTTGCTACCTCATTGGCCGGATAAAGTGAAGAATGCTCAACGAAATTGGATTGGTAGGAGCGAGGGTTATGAATTTAGTTTTTTAACCAATGTAAATATTGATATCCCGGTTTTTACTACGAGGATTGAAACTTTACCAGGAGCAACATTTTTGGTTATCGCTCCGGAAAGTGAACTTGTTAAAGAAATTACTGTTTTATCGACGAATGCTCAACAAATCAACGAATATGTTCTACTGAGTAGCCAAAAGACAAATCTCGAAAGGCAGTCGATGAACGATAAAACAGGTATTATCGTTGGAGGCGTCACCGCAACAAATCCTTTCACGAGGACGGAAATGCCAGTTGTGATCGCCGATTATGTTTTAGCATCATATGGTACAGGGGCAATTATGGCTGTCCCCGCTCAAGATGAGCGCGATAGTGATATGGAAAAATCCCTTGGTTTAGAAAAAAATAGTATCATCGCGAATGATGTGATGGTGAGTGCTGAATCTTTGAATGGCAAAACTATTAATGAGACTCGAAAAATAATTTCTAAGATGGTCGGTGCAAATATTCGGAAATGCTATAAGATTCGTGATTGGGTATTTTCTCGCCAGCGTTTTTGGGGGGAGCCTTTTCCGATTGTTTGGATTCAAGGTCGGTCAAACTATGAGCAGTTATCTAAAGGCCCCATTGGTGAGTGGCTGCCAAGTGAGCCGGTTGTTTACACTGCTGACGACGCAGTAGAGCATTTTGCTGTCCCTGTTATACCAGAATTTCTTGATGCAATGCGTCTGCCATTGGTAGATTCGTATCAACCAACAGGTGCCTTGGAAGGACCGTTAGCCGGTATTGATGAGTGGGTAAATACCTTTATCGATCCAAAAACAGGCATGATTTCGAATCATCCAGACAAGTTAGGTTGGATACCAGCTTGCAGGGAAACCAATACTATGCCTCAGTGGGCAGGATCTTCTTGGTACTGGCTTCGTTATATGGATCCAGAGAACAAGGATGTGCCTTTTTCGAAGGAGCTTGCGCAGTACTGGGGCCCAGTGAATGTTTATGCTGGTGCTGATCATGCTGTCGCACATCTGATTTATGCCAGGTTTTGGCACAAAGTGATGCAAGATGCTGGTATGGTTAATTTTCCTGAACCATTTGAGAGATTGGAATTTCTTGGTTATATTCTTGCAGAAGATGGATCAAAAATTTCAAAAAGAAAAGGTAATAGCCGAAGCCCTGAAGATGTTATAAAAGAGGTTGGCGCGGATACCTTCCGTCTTTATGAAATGTTTATAGGTCCTTTTGAGAAACCAATTCCTTGGAATGACGAGGGACTTATCGGGGCACGACGATTTTTGGAGAGAGTTTGGAAGCTTTCGCAGTTGGTTATAAAAAAGAACGCTCTGCATTCGGATTTAAGGTCAGTTGCGGCTATTCATAAATCAATACAAAAAGTAGGTGATGACATCGAGGGTTTTAAATTCAACACGGCTATTTCAAGCCTTATGATGTGCTTAAATGAAATACAAGAAACGGAATTAACTATCTCGGATTTTAGCTTGTTTATTTCTTTACTGGCACCTTTCGCTCCTCATATAGCTGAAGAAATTTGGTTAATGGCAGGTAATGAAAAGTCAATACATATTTCGGCGTGGCCGGAGGTAAGGCAAGACTTGATTCGCCGGAACAGTGTTATATTGCCCATTCAAATTAATGGAAAGATTCGTTTGCGAATGACTATTCCTATGAATATGGACGGAGACGGCCTTAGGAAAATTGTTTTGAGTAATAAAGATGTTCAGAAATACCTTTTGAATAAAGAACCGAAAAAGTTTATATCTGTGCCTAATCGTATCGTTAGCATTCTTGTATAAAAATCTTCGTCGTTACCGCTTTTTAAGAAGACCATCTCGGCCTCTATGTCGGCAAGCAGATGATCGAAGCGATGGGTGGCCGGATCTGGGTGGCGTCCAAAGGCGACGGCCTAGGCTCAACCTTCATCGTGGAAGTCCCCGTGGCGTAAATGTAAAAGAGTTGTTGAGGTTGAGTCTTTTGGTATTGACACTTCTTAGTCTTTCTGCTATCGTTAACTCACGGTCATTTCCGACCGGAACATGTTCTTTGGAGGTTTTCAATGGCACAAAAAATTATTACGGGAGCTGAACGCTCCCTGATTCTCACTGAGCTTGGCCGATTTTTTGAGGTAGCTGCGGAGTATCGTCTTAAAACTGGCGGTAAGTCAGCAATGATGCCGAAATGCGTTGTTGATAGCGCTTGGCATGATTTGCTAGATAAACCGCAAGAGCTGAGGGATTTAGTTGACCTCCATCTCGGTATCGAGATGGAGGTCGCCCATCTTAAAAGCTCTGGCAATGGTTTACTCGACTGGGTTAGCGTGTATGAGTCTCGCTTTGGCAAACTCCCGCTTCCATGGTTCGTGAGACCGGATGATTCGGTTGACGACGAGGCACTCGCTCATTACGAACAAACCGGCGAAGTGCGTATGTCGTGGGATTGTACACCTGGCATTACCAAGAAAAAGGCCGCCTGATCAACGTTTATCAGGCATTAGTTTAACTTTGTTGAGAGGAGGGGAAAACAAGGCCCCTCCTCGTTTTTGTTTTATTGGAGGCAACGATGAATATTTTTCGATCGTTATTTGTACCGCAGTTACCAGGATTTGAGGCGTATATTGCTGCGATAGAAAGTCAGTTTTGTCCGTTTCTTGAGCCATCTGCAACGCGAGGATTGACTTCGTACAGTGTGTATGAATTGGGGAATGGCGATATAGAGCAGATTTAGGCATTAATGTTTTGTATTGGACTTCTGCATACGGAGAATTTACGTCGTGCAAGAGCGGAAGTGCCATTACAACAACGCGCTTTGGTTTGTGAGAATATCATTTTTCGATTCGAAAGCGAAGATTCTGTTGATGGCGCTGAACTTTTCGGGTGGCCTCATTGGTTGCTTAAAGTCCGGTACACTCAAGCAGGAGTGCTTTTTGGTAAGTTTTGGAAAAGCGAAGAGGCAATGTCACGGGATTCTATTCCTATACCGTCCCCGCCATACCATATGCTTTCCATTCGTGGGTCAGTTAAGCAACGCGACCCGGCGTTTTTTACGAAAGCTCCGGAGTTGCTGGATACACTGATCGCCGCAGAAGATAGTGGGCAGTTTGTTTTTGAAGATGTTGAGAGAAGCGATGAATTATGTCGCTTAATTCAATCTCATTGCGAAACGACGGAAGACTTACTCGCAGTGTGCCGCAGAATTTTGGAGTCGTTTGATTTGTATCAATGCCTTTATTCTATAGGGGCAAAAAAAAGAGAGGTAACACAATGAAGACATTAAATGCTTTTGCCGAGTCGCTCGGTTTGGAGGTGATTGAGACTATTGCGAACCGTCGCGGTTCGTTTGTATTGAAGGTTTGTCGAAATAGGGAGGTTTTTGCCTTGAAGAGCTGTGACCCGAGCGTTGAAGATACCTATGACCGAGGCGAACTCATTCGCCGTGAAGCCAGCGTATTGCAAGAGCTTGGAAAATTGGCAGGCGAGCAATATGTGGATCACGGAGAAGATGCGACTTACGGATCATGGTTACTTCTGCGATGGATTGATGGCGAGACGGCATCGACAATAGGAGCGAGGATTCGGACTTTGGATCAAAACAAGGTTTGTTCAAAATTACTGCGACTGTTTGTTTCCATTGTAGAGACTTATGCGGAAGTTCACCACAAAGGCTTTCTACACGGCGATGTTCAGCCACAACATGTTTTGTTCGAGAAAGATTCCGATTGTGTGATTTTGTTGGATTGGGGTTTAGCTCGGAGAATCGGTGGACACAACCTTCCTTACAAAGGGGGATTCGTACATTTTGCTGCTCCGGAAATCGCTCGGGGAATGTTAGAAGAACGCGAGACGATTGAATACGGTGTTCTCGCTGAAATCTATTCCCTGGGTGCGCTTTTTCACTTCGTGTATACGGGCGAAACGGCAGTTGACTACGGTTCGGGGACTATGGCGCAAATACCATTTCGGCAAAAGCTGGAGGCGGTTGCGGAAAATCGCTTGCGGATTTTTTCTGAGCCGGTCAATGAATGCGAAGCACGACTACAAGCAATTATCAAACGATGTTTGATTGCCGATCCGACTTCGCGTTTTGAGTCCGCTGATACACTGCTCAAAGCTTTGCGTCAGGTGGGGATTTGAATCCAATAGGAGGTACTATGAGTAGTAAAATAAAAAGTCTTTCGACATTGGTTTGTGTTGGTGAGATAAGGGCACTTGTTTTCGACTTTGACGGTACGCTTTACGAGTCAAATGCCGGAATAGAACAGCAGTTGCGACCATTAATGGTTCGACACGCTGCGCTAGCGTTGGATGTTTCTATCGAAGAAGCTAAACGCACTCTTGCTGGATACCGAGCCAAATACAAATCGAGCGTTCTCGGATTACACAGGCATCATGGTGTGGATCCGGAAACATTCCTTCGAGATATGTATGACGAACTTGATCTTACTAGGATGGAAGTGCGTCAGGGACTTCGTTTCGAACTTGAACGGCTACGAGAAAAAGTTCCGTTGATTGTTTTCACTAATTCCAATAGGAGTTTTACTCATCGAGCCATAAAGTTGCTTGATTTGGTTGAGATATTTGATATAGTCTTTACCGTCGAGGACAATGGCTTTATCCGAAAACCCGAAATCGAAGCATATGAAGGTTTATTTCGCAGCTTGGATTTGATACCAGGGCAGGTGGCAATGTTTGACGATATTGTTTCTAGCTTACGGGTCATGAGCGATTTCGGTTCAAGAACGATTCTTGTTGGAAATGGTTTGCGGCCGAAACCGAGTTTTGTGGATTTGCACACAGGCGAAGAGCATGAACAAGCTCCGGAATTCGTCGATGCATCAACTCACGACCTGGTTAGTTTCTTGAGGAAAATGAACGCGGAACTTGAAAAGTAAGCTCCGCTAATAAGAAAAAACATTGACTTGAATCAAAGTCTTACCCCGAGTTTTCGAAAGGAAACTCGGTTTTTTTGTATATTTTGGAGAAGAGAAACGGGGTTTCGTCATGTGCTATAATTACCTATATTAGAG